>Ga0214544_1001251_pt1 | contig 51918 bp, 18 predicted proteins | sample CNSS3metaG_FD_160074 | JGI IMG/M metagenome (GOLD analysis project Ga0214544, IMG submission 160074) | Root nodule microbial communities from cowpea collected in UCLA plant growth center, Los Angeles, California, USA - CNSS3 | ecosystem: Host-associated > Plants > Roots > Nodule | place: USA...
TCTTTTTTTTCAAAACTATTTTTTTTTGTCTTCAACCTTTTTCAGTCCACATCTCTTTTTAAAAAAAAAAAAAAAAAAAAACAAAAAAAAAATAAAAAAAAAAAAAAAAAAAAAAAAAAAAAAAAAGATGTTAACGTCGAGTGTGAGACAAGTGATGAAGGGTGTATTTAGTGTTGGTGGGCTGGGTGCCTGTAATTGGTGTCGCGAGTTTCCATCGGAAGAGGAACGACAACTTCCTACATTTGACGTCTGCTCCATGTGTTTTCAATGTTCCTCTTCACACATCTATTTATCTTCAATCACCTAACTATTCTCTTCTTCTTCTTCTTCTCTCTTATAATATTCTCTCTCTTTCTCCCTTCCCCACCACCACCACCACCTTACCAAGCTTCTTTTCTGTCTTTATTTTCTTTTCTTTTTTTGGTGGTTACCATGTCTCTTTCTTCCCCATAGTTATCATCTTATTATACTTCTTCTTTCTTTTTTCTCTTTTCTCGTTTCTCTTTGCTTTTACCACCAACTATTTCTCTTCCACTACCTTAAATTGCCTTGCCCTGTTTACCTACATCTTCCTCACTCATTTCATTCAATTTTAAATCATAAATCATAATTCTTCACTCTTCACTCACTTAATAGTCACACTAATTTTAGTTAATGACACTGGTATTTTAATACCATTCTCTTTTCTACTAACATTTGACAATATTTTTTATTACTATTCACTTTTTCTTTTTTCTAAAACTATAAAAATTAAATTTTATAAAGACTATTTTACCCTTAGAAAAATTATCAAATAGTTTCAAACAACTTTTAAGTAGTTATTTTCATATTTTTATTTTTAGTACATTAAAATTGGTCATTTAACAAATAAAAATTAACTAAAGCTATAGTGACTTTACACAAGAGTTCATTGAATCCGTCTCCCACTCTCCACTTTTGATAAACAACTTATTTTGTTTTAAGTCCTTAATCAAATTTTCAATTCATATTTATTATTCTAGATTAATTTTTTTATACAATAAATTCAACAAATAATAAACTTTATTATAATTAACCTAATTTAACTCTATAAAATCAACTTATAAACTAAAAGAATTACAATCATTTAGATACAAATTTGTTTTATCTACAAATTTGTTTTATCTTTGGTTAATATAGAATCTTTATTAAATCAATATTTAGAACAATTTAAACATATATATTTCTTCCTGAATTCTCTAAATGATGTTTTTGTAAATATAAAATGATGATAAATTTTTTAAAGAAATTGAAGAGAAAATTAGAATTACAGTATTCCATAAATGGGTATGGGCATAAGAAGAGGGTGTTCTCTTTATTGATGCAATATGGCCAGAAGAAGAGGGAAAAATTAGTGCCGCCACATTTGGCAGTTCTGCTAGTTTTTAACCTAAACAGGTACAATTGGACCATCCTATTCTACAATTAATACTATATATCCCACCTATAGTGTGCTGTAAATTATTATTCGCATATGCTTTGCTTCTTTTCCTCTTTAATTTTTAAATCAATTTTCCACAAACAAAACAGATCCAAGAAAACAAATCAATGATGCTCTGCCTTTACCCTTTAACCAGGTTGGGTAAGTAGGTTACTCCAACTGCACAACTTCACTTAAATTGCAACTATACATTCAACTTTGCAAAATACCACTCTTACCTCATACTTTAACCTATACTATGTTCAATTCAACAACCCCAAATTTTCTTCACTATTATTTTCACTCACAATTCAATTTCAATTTCAATTTCTTAATATAATCCCCATCTTATGCACACATGTATAGAGATTAGAGTTAATAATGTAGTTACCAAATCACAAAGCAACTAAGTCTTAGAAAAATTAGTTCTAAAACATTTAAATTTTACGGCTAATTAATACCGTCGTTTAAATGAATGTGGTAAATGTGGGGGTTATATACATTGTAAAATACTAAATATTTTCACCATTTTTAAAATTTTAAAATATGTAACCATTTTTTAAAATTGAATAGTTAAACTAATTATGAATAGTTAAAACCAGCTCATTAGTTATTATTAACTAGTAATATTGTTTTATGGGTTAAATTGTGACTCCAATTTTTAAAACACAGATGTGTCTAAAACCATATCTACCAAGAAGACAATAAAAAGTGGGGTCACACTCGAGTCTTGACTACGTTGGCTTCAAAGACCATGGAACCGCGGACCCACCATTAAACTTCACAAAAAATATAATGTTTGGTACGATACTACCTGAATTTTAAATACACTTAATAATCATACGTGAATCAATATCATTTTTTAGATCGGATAAGTATTACATGTTCATTATACGATGCTATCTTCTTCTGTTTTCAAAATATCACATCTTAATAAGAGTATTTAGTAAATAATCAATTCATTTAACACAGATAAATTAGGTGTGTAATTTGAATAGTTTTGGCCAAAAAACACATTCACATGCTTTTTGAATTATGATAATGTGCATCCAATAAACCATGTTTGTGTGTGCTAAAACTCCTTTTTGTAAGCTAAGCTATGAATGAAGCAAATGTTAAAAACTAAACCGTGGGGTTGAATCTATTACCTATGGCACAGTCCCACTAACCACTTCCTTCGACCAAAAATAAAACTTTATCACGGATCATTTCTGTCACCAATTTAATTCATATACAATCACTTTCATTTCATTATCATTCTTTTATAATCCATTTTGTTTTCTTCTCTAAAGAGTTTTCCAAATATTATATTTTTGTAAAAGTGCTTACTTTATGAATATCAACGCATATTACTTTTATTAAACTAAATTAAACTCATCTGTTAGATTACATTGACGAAGCATGGATTCTTTTTAACAATTTTATCAATCGATATTCTTCTCCTCTATTATTAGGTAGTTACATTGATGAATAAAAAATAAAATAGTTTACGCAATAAATAAATTTATGCTTTCGATACGATAAACCCATTTTTTTTTCTCACTTTTACTTTTTCTTTCTTCTGTCAACTTGTGATCTTCGATGATTACGGAAGCTTTTGATGATGTTAGTAGCCAAAGAAGCACATGTTAATTATGTTAAAATAGACACAGAAATTTGTGGTGTTTATTTTTGATTTACTATAAAAGCAAGACATCTTATTATTTTTTTAATAATATTATTATTATTATTATTATTATTATTATGAGTTTGTTCACTAGATTTTAGAAAAATCTATGAGCTAAAAATGTGTATATATTGTTTTAAAAACAGCGATACAACTCAGCTTCCTTTAACATGTCTTTGTTGTTTTGCTGGCTTCTGAAGATAAGGGTTTACTTTTTCAGATCCGACGAAAAAGGCGAAAACAAAATTTGATTTACGAGGATCTGGTTAAAAGAAAATTTATAGTGTGATGATAAGTGTAAATATCTTTTTAGATTGTGAATTAATTAGAAAACATTTTGAACATAAAGGTTAAAAATGTTTTTTTTGAAAGGGAAAATAGGAAACAGTTGCAGAGACAGACAGAGGGAGTGGGATTATTATTACTAAGGAGTCCAACAAACAGCAGGGAAGCAGCAGAGTGTGATATTTGTTGCTAAAGAAAAGGGGTTTTTGTTTATTTATTTATTTATTGATTGATTTATTAATTAGTTGATTAATTGATATTTAATTATGTGTTAGTTTGTTTGGTGTGTTGTGTCATGGTGCGTGTGTGGTTTTGGAGTCTTGCATTGCATTGCATCATCCATAGCCCAAAAAACAAAAGCCTTCTCTGCTCTGCAAAGAGTGTGGGTCTGTTCCTCCCCTTTTATCTGTGCATCCATGTCGGCCACACACTTCGTGGCTTTCCAATATTTGAACCCCAAAGATTCGCTTTTCTGAATTCCGTTTTTTTTTCTTCTCTTCCTTTTCCCGGGTCTTTGTTGCCTCAGAATTTCCTGCTTCAATTTTGGAGATCTTCCTGCAGAGATTCTTGTGCGGGCAGTTACAGATTTTTCTCTTTTCTTTTGTTTCTTCTATCTTCTTGCCCTTTTTATTATCTTCCTTTTACCACCCTCAGAGACAAGACAGCGACTCAGACTGTTCCGTTCTGTTCTGTTCTGTTCTTTGTGTTCTGTTCTCTTCTCTTCTGTCCTAGATCTTGAACTCTCTTCTGCAACATCTTCGTCTTTCTGCAATGATCCACTTTTAAACTTATCACCCTATATCACACCAAAACTTCTTCTTTCAGATTTCTAATTCTGTAAAACACACCACTCTTGCCTCCATGGAAGCCACCCTTTGACCCCTTCAATTCTCCATCACATTAGGTTTTCTTAATTTATTGTGTCAAACTTGTGGAGACACACCTATTTATTGACAACAATTTAGAGGGACTTGAATTGGTCAGTCAGCAAAATTGGGACTCGGAATCAGAAACTGTGGGCGACTGGGATTCTCTTTCTCAGTGGAAATAAAATTTTTAACTACCACCACTCTGAGTTTTCTCAGAATTACTGTGAACAGGAGTGATCATATATATGCTTTTTAAGGTAAGAAAGAGGCTCATAAAAATGCAACCGGGGTGATGTGTTAATTAAGAAATGAACTTTTTTTTGTTGATGTTGTTGTTTTATCTGCATCCACTCTCTGACGATTTTTTGTGATAAAAAGGTGCGCTGAATTTGGGAAAATCTACAGTAGCGGTGAGAGTTGATGAGAGAGATGATTACATTCATGGACTCAAAGGAGAAATCGAAGGAGGCGGAGAGGTGTTTGGATCCTCAGCTATGGCATGCGTGTGCGGGTGGCATGGTGCAGATGCCAGCAGTGAACAGCAAGGTGTATTACTTCCCTCAGGGCCATGCTGAACATGCATGCGGAGCGGTTAACTTCAGGACCTGTCCCAAGGTTCCGCCTTTGGTTCCATGCAGAGTGGCTGCCATCAAGTACATGGCTGATCCTGACACCGACGAGGTGTATGCAAAACTCAGGCTTGCTCCTCTGACCGTCAATGATGCTGATTACGACCGTGATGTTGTTGGACCCGAAACTCAGGACAAGCCTGCTTCATTTGCGAAAACCTTGACCCAATCCGATGCCAACAATGGCGGGGGGTTTTCTGTTCCGAGGTACTGTGCGGAGACGATTTTCCCGAGACTAGATTACTCGGCTGATCCTCCTGTTCAGAACATCCTCGCCAAGGATGTTCACGGGGAAACATGGAAATTCAGACACATCTACAGGGGCACGCCCAGGCGGCATCTGTTGACAACTGGATGGAGTACTTTTGTGAATCACAAGAAGCTTGTTGCAGGAGACTCGATTGTGTTTTTGAGGGCAGAAAACGGGGATCTCTGTGTCGGGATTCGGCGAGCCAAGAAGGGGATTGGTGGGGGACTCGAGGGCTCCTCTGGCTGGAACCCTGCAGGAGGAAGCTGTCCTATGCCCTATGCTGGATTTTCACCTTTTCTCAGGGAGGACGACAACAGAATCCTCAGAAATGGTAACACCAATGGGTTGAACCCCAGTGTGAGTATGACGGGCAGGGGCAAAGTCAGACCAGAAGCTGTTGTTGAAGCTGCAAATCTCGCCGCCAATAAACAACCATTTGAGGTTGTCTACTACCCTCGGGCAAGTACTCCTGAATTTTGCGTCAAGGCCCCACTGGTAGAAGCAGCACTGCAGATTCGATGGTGCTCTGGTATAAGATTCAAGATGGCCTTCGAAACCGAGGACTCCTCACGGATAAGTTGGTTCATGGGAACCATATCTTCGGTTCAGGTTTCCGATCCCCTTAACTGGCCTAACTCACCTTGGAGACTTCTCCAGGTAACATCATATTACCGTCATACAACATTACATATTACTGCAATATGCTGTTTTATTTCTTCAATGGATGCATTCAGAGGATTCGAATTTAGAAACAATTATACTGCAAGTACATTCACATAAGATTGTGTCTTGTTGTGTGGTGTGTGTGAACTGTGAGTAATTAGGTGAAGTTATATGTGTAGGTGACATGGGATGAACCGGATTTACTTCAAAACGTGAGAAGGGTGAGTCCATGGCTCGTTGAATTGGTGTCAAACATGCCTGCCATTCATCTTTCACCATTCTCACCACCAAGGAAGAAATTGAGATTGGCTCAACACCCAGATTTCCCCCTTGAGGGGCAGATTCCTCTGCCAACATTTTCCGGCAATCTTCTTGGTCCCAGCAACACCAACCAGTTTGGTTGTGCACCCGAAAGTACTCCTGCTGGCATGCAGGGAGCCAGGCATGGTCACTATGGTCTTCCCATATCGGATCTCCAGTTCAGCAAACTACATCCAGGTCTATTTCCTGCTGGTTTCCCTCCTCTTGATCACGCTGCTACGCCGCCAATGAGAATCTCTAATAACCAGCCGCCATTGCAGAAGCCCAGCATGAGTGAGAACGTCTCTTGCTTATTGTCTATGGCAAATTCTACTCCATCTTCCAAGAAAACGGATGAGGGGAAGACACCCCAGCTCGTGCTTTTCGGCCAGAGAATTCTCACCGAGCAGCAGATATCTCTCAGCAGCTCCGTTGACACATTCTCCCCAGTTCTTACCAAAAATTGTTGCTCCGATGGACACGCAGATAAAGCGCCTAATGTTTCTGATTGTTCTGGATCGGCTCTTCATCAGCAGCAAGGCCAACAGGAACAACAACGTTCCTCTTGTGAGAGGTTTCAATGGTACAAAGATAACCCTCAAGAAACTGAGACCGGTCATTGCAAAGTTTTCATGGAGTCAGAAGATGTAGGCAGGACTATGGACCTCTCGTCGCTTCGGTCCTATGATGAACTCTACAGAAGGCTAGCAGACATGTTTGGCATAGAAAAATCTGAGATGTTAAGTCAGGTGCTCTATCGCGATTCTAATGGAGCTGTCAAACACATTGGTGATGAACCATTGAGGTAGGAACGATCACAAACATTATTACCATATTGAATTGGATTCATTCTAGTAGAGTCTTACATGTTTATCTGTTTTATGTTTTTGCAGTGACTTCAAAAAATCAGCCAGGAGGTTGACTATTCTAACGGATTCTGGCAGCAACAATGTAGGAGTGTAGTGTGGCAAAATAAACCATTCTTTCAATTGTACAGACGGTTCATCATCAAGTCCTCTATTTCCAATTTTCTGACCCTTTACATCTTTCCTGCGGCTGCTGCAATGGAAGGAGCCACTCTCATCTAATTTTTTAATAGCAAACTCTCCAAACCCCCCACATAAATGTTTCTCTTTCATCTCAAAGGAGATGCTTGGATTTTGAGTTTTTGGAATTTTGATTGCAATGATCACACCTCGTGTTGCACCTCTTCTTTTTGTTTCACTTTATATTTCCCTCACTTCTCTTCAAATTTTGGTGGTGGAAAAGGGTGGAATGACAGTGAGAGAAGATAAGTTAGAGATCATATTAATATATTGGTTTGTTTTGGTTTGGCTTGTTTTGTATGCAGTAAAAACCAGTATTCAAGTGAAAACATTCTTGCTTTCATGTATTCACCTGTTCAGAGATTGTACCTTTCTCTTCTTGCCGCGCCCTTATAAACTATTTACCGATTCAACTTAATCTAGCATTAAATGAAACACAGGGCTGAAAAATGTATGTACCATCATCACCTTTAAAGACATAGCTCATACCAAACAAAATTGCTAACTGTTTGTACGATTTCTCGTGTGAGAAACGCGTTAAAAAGCCGAGATTTGGTTTGAGCCTGAAACTCAAACAGATGGGGTCTGAGTAGTTCTAGTTTGGTCGTGGAAAAACGTGGTTTTGCATGACATTAGCAATGAGAAGGAGGTAGAAAAATGTGGAACAAGTTTTTCTGATGTTCCCGATAAACTTTTCTTGCTTGACCCGGAAAATGGAAGGGTAGAACAAGAAGCAAAAAGAAAGAAGAAAAATAGAAAAGAAAAACAAGGTTAATGAAGTTGGTTGGAAGTCTAATCACGGGATAGAAACATAGGTGGAGTTGACTTGATGAGCATTAAGAAAAAAGCAGGTGTAGAAAGGTAGTAAAAAAGTGGCAGATGGAAGAGAATGGCATGAAAGAAGAAGGAAGGAAAAGAGGAAGATGAGGGAAATATAAAAATTAAAAATTCAACGAAACATAGGTCCCATGCTGATGGCGGAAAGTGTGGGATAATTAATAGTACAATTAATTGATGTTATTATATGTAATAAGTAAAGGGTTATTGGGATTGCAGAAACATAGTTGTGAAAGAGAAAGTCAATAATGTGTTAGATTGGGAGCGTGACAGGCATAAAATATTTGTTAGCGAAAAACAAGATTATGGTAAGAGGAAAGAACGAAAGAGGTGGTGGAAAGCGGAGAAGGACACATTCCTGTTTGACTCCGTAGAGAAATTATATTAGATATTTTAAATATGATAAGAGGGCGCACGTGAGAAGGTGGGGCCAGGGGTGGCATGGTAAAGTAAAGGTAGGGGAAAAGGTAATAATGGGTTCACGTGTGGGTGACGTCATCGACGGTGGGTTTACGCATGTGTTGCGGCGTGTTGGCGACCGGGCTGTTTTGCTGTTGCGTCCACCTCACTGTCTGTGTTCTTTTTCTTTTGTTTTTTTTTACCTTTTGACTACTGCACTCAGATAATTCTCATGCTACTGTTGCACGTATCTATGAAGTGTGATTAATGGATGTGGATAATTGGTCACAATTTTGTTTCATCATTAAACTTAAAAAAATAATCTAAATAAATAACTGTGGATAAATAAACCAGTTTGCTGTTTAGCATGAAAATTGGATCTTTGGAGAATGGGATTCCCAACGTTAAATAGTGGATCCCTGTTCAAATTCGGTTTTTGAATAATAAGTTTTAATTTTTTTTTCTATTTTTTCTTTTACAAAAAACAAATCAATAAAAAGGGAGAAAGAATATGAAAAAATAATTGAAATTAAAAAATGATAGTAAAATATAATTATAATTTGAATTGTGTAATTTAATTTAGAATATAAATTATTTATTATTATTTTAATTGATTGTATAAACGTTAAAAAAAAGATAAAAAATTATAATTTGTATTACATTAAGTTAAATCATTCCAAAGGTCCTATATTTGTATCGAAATCTCAAGTAGGTCTTCCAATTTTTATTTGACTCAATTGTATTCTTAATTTTGAAAAATAACAATAATTTGGTCATAATCGTGAAATTTGCTTAAACGACGTTTCCAGATGATGAGATGGACAAGTGAAACGGATACATATCAATTGATTTTGAAATTGATTGTAGCATATGTGTCAATTGTTAATTAAGGTGACTGAAGCCATAAATCACTTTATCTTCTTCATTGAATCCTCCTTCTTCAGTTGTTGCATCTCCTTCTTCAGCCCCGAATGTCGCCTTGCCTTTCTTGTTCCTCTTGCACATGTAATGGCTGGGGATGAAGAACCCTAGTGTATCTTCTTGTGGTGCTGGAGGATCGAGGAGTTTGGGTTTACCACCGATTTACTATTGTGGAGAGAAATCAGTCCTAAGAACTATGAAAACAGCAAAGAACAAGGAGAAACAATTTTGGGGTGGTTTAAAGTACAAGGTGAGAGAGGTTGAAGGTATGTTGTTTGTGGTTTTTAATTTTATAGGGGATAACTGTTTGTTTTATTTTTGCGCATAATGGAAGTGAAGATGGTTGGTGCAATTACTTTAAATGGTGGAATGAAGATGCCATTGAAGAAAGGGGTAACAGTGAAAAGTGTGAAGGAAGGCCTGATAGTTTGGTAAAAAGTGAAGAAAGTGATGGTGATAGGAAAATGGTCAATAATTTGGAGAAATCAGTTCAAATATTTGAGAAATGGATGAAGGTGTTGATTGTGATGGTTATTTTTGTTTATGTGGTTAACGTAATTGTGTTATTAATGCTGATAAGGAATGCATGATTTACTGTTGCAGTGTCGTTTAATGGTTAGAATGTGTTGTTTAGGATGATTATTTCCATGTACTGTTTTTAACTAGATCAATTTGGAAGTTTGAAAGAATTGGTTAACCTGACATATACAATTTCATAAGTACAGGGTATTGTTTATTGATAATGTAAATATGTATCTCATAGAACTTTGTTTTATAAAATTGATAAATTATGATGGATAGATCCTCTAAACAAGAAACCACCAAAATATATTAATTGTCAATTGGCTTACTTGATAATTTGATTCCACATTTGGTAATTATAAATATGATTCCAATAATAGTTATAATAAAAAGTAAATAATAGATTCCATATAAAGATCTCCTAGGTTCAGACAAAATACATCACAAAAGTGGTGGTCCAGCCATTTAGTATCAATATTAAAAGATGTCTTCATGCAAGAAAAAAAATTTTAAAAATTGCCAAGTAACCTTAAAGGTTCACAACTTTTACAAAAGGAGATAAAAAAAATAGGAAACAACATATGTAGCTTCAAAAAACGACATTCAGTGGTCATGGTATCACAATTCGTCCCATCCAAGCATTTAGTTTGGCTCTGGCGTTTGATACACCTCGTGATGGATTATTTGGTGGAGTTGGCTAGTGGGATGGTTGAGCTAGAGGTGGCTGGTGGGATGGTTGAGTGGGAGGTGGTTGGTGGGATGATTGACTTGGAGGTGGTTGGGGGGATGGTTGAGTGGAGGTGGCTGCTGAGATGGTTGAGTTGGAAGTAGTTGGTGAGGTGGTTCAGTTGGAGTTGCTACTGGGATGGTTCAGTTGGAGTTGGCTGTTGAGATGGTTCAGTTGGAGTTGGCTGGTGGGATGCTTGAGTTGGAGGTGGCTGTTGGGATGATTCTCTATGAATTTGAGTTGCTTAGGGACAAGCCCTTCGATTGTGCCCTATTTCCTTATAGATATGACATGTTTTGCGTAAACCACCTTTTCTCGTATTTTGAGGGATCTACTTGAGATTTCGCTACAAATATGAAGATCTCTAGAATGATTTAACTATTACATTACTACTATTATTATTAGGAGAATATTAACTAGTGTCCTTAAGGAATAATAAATGTACATTGATTTGATCATTTTTACATCGAAAGCTGAAATAATTAATTCTATTAATTAAAATAATATAAATGTATATAACTAATTTTATACAGACAAAAATATCCTTTAAAATCTCTAAGTAATAAAAATAAGCATTTTGAAAACTTAATTAAATCTCAAATTGATATTTTAATTTTAATTTTAATTTTTCTAATTTTTTAGTGTTTAATTCTTTTTTTGTTAGTTTTTCTATTAATTAAATTTGTTAATGTTTAATTATATTTTAATTTTTAATAACATTAAAATATAATTACTTTATTTTTTAATTATTTTTTAACTTTTATTGGTAAAAATTAACTAAAATATTATAACATTTGTACAATACTTATGATATTTTTGTCTTTTAAATAAAATAAAATTGTATTAATTGTGATTAGATCGAATTTGATTTAATATTACAATTAACTATGAACTTGTGCAAATTTCAGTACATATTAATATATGATGCACCAATACTTTAACTTAGGTCACATATCTGTATCTGACACGTATTTGTATCCGATACTTTAGGATACTTTATCGATACTTATTAATGAAGTATCTAATTTATAAAGTAGTAGTACACTACAAGAAAATTTTAGTGACAAAAAATAATTACTCTCTATATATATATATATATATATATATATATATAGAGAGAGAGAGAGACCAATTTAGGTACTAATTTAAAAAATAAAATTATTAGCAACTAAAATAGTTAATTGGTCTCTAAATTGATAATTAAAATAGTTATATTATGAATTAGTTTCTAAATTTGTCACTAACATTAGCTACCAAGGTTTTGACTACCAAAATAATTTATTTCTAAATTTGTCATTAACATTAGCCACCAAGGTCTTGGCTACCAAAATAATTAGTCTATAAGTAGAAAGTTGGTGTCTAACATATTTTTTTTTACTAAAATTTGTCATTTTCTTGTACTCATACTTTTATGATGATAATAATTTATATTTTTTATGTTGACAAATTTAGTACATATAGTTTTAATTTGGATTCACACAATAACAATTATATATTTATTATGTTTTTAAGAATTATTATACATTTTTCAATATTCATATATCATGTATCTATCACATATCGCATCTTGTTATTTTAAAGAAATAAACGTATCGATGTATCAGATGTGTCGTTTCCGATACATGTATCGTATTCGTGCATCATAGGTATTAATTAATCAGTATCCTTAGGGCACTGGTTAGCAAGACCCTTATTATTATTATTATTATTATTATTATTATTATTATTATTATTATTATAAGTTTTCTCCTAAAATAATTTCATATGATTCTTAGAATTCCAACTATAACATGTTTTTTTTTTTTATCTACAAATCTTAACTAATATAATTTAATCATTAGAGTCTTAATTTTCTTAATCAATTTTAAGTATAACAAGTAGGTATTTATGTATTTTTCACCTAAAATTCTGAATAGTTTTATTGGATACTTTTGTTAATTATTTTGCATATCGTGAAATAAGTTACATTCTCTTCTAAAAAATCGTTACCTTAAACAGATTACGGTCCTCCATACTTAAGTCTTCAAGGTAAAGAGTCTACTTATACTCAAGTTTTGAACTTGAACTTGTTAAGCCTTGAGAGTGATGATGTTAAAATTTGTTAAGCTATAAACATATCAGTTAACAACCGCAACTATTTAGTTTATTGTAAACAAAAAATACAGAGATAAATCATTTAAAAAAATATGACGTGAGGTTTTGAAATAATATGTTGAGAAAAAAAAAATTACTTATGAAAGTATTGTAATATATAAAAACTTCCTAAAACATTCATTAACGCCAACACAGCTAATAATCAATCAATATCAATAAGCCATTTAACCGAGGCTAATTATAAATCAGGCCCATAAGCCACTTAACACACGGACTTATCATTCTTCCTGCACCCCATGTTTTCAACCTGCACCACCATGGGGGGTGGTGAAAGGCCTATCATACGGTTAATAAAAAATAAATATAAACCTTCATTTCTTCTCCTCTCCCACTTCTTCTTCATCGCCAAAGCACCCTTGTGTAATAATTACAGTAATTATCCTAGTTTAACAACATCAATCAAAAACAAATAATTTTCCTATCTTTTATCTCTGGTTCCCTCTCACCTAACGAAGTCTCATATATTTTAGGGTTAAATATATTTTTGGTTCCTTAAGTTTAAGTAAATTTTAGAATTAATCCCTCTTCGAAACTTTATATCAATTTAGTTTTTTATTTTTAGAAATGTGTGAATTTAGTCATTCTTATCAAATTTTGTCAAGTTTATTTGACATTTTAAACACATTTTATGATAATATTTAAGTTAACATTAAAGTGAAAATGTGTCAAATGGTGTAAACAATTTAAATACTATCATAAAATGCACTTGAAACACGTTAAATATCTTTAACAAAATTTGATTAAAAGAACTAAATTCACATATTTTAAAAAATGAATGACTAAATTAGTTAAAAGTTATAAAAAAGGACTAATTTCAAATTTAATTTGAACTTAAGGGACAAAATAATATTTATCCTTATATTTTATCCCTACCCCTACGCTAAAAAGCTCCTAAAAGCCGAATACAAGTTTGAAAATCCTAAATTTTTGCTGCAATAATGTTGCAATAAAACACAATATAATAGTCAAAATTTATCTATCCTTGTCCGCGATAAAGTGCTGTCGATTACGAACATCCCAGGGAGTAGGGTCGATAAAACAATGCACCAAAACCTGAGAAATGGGAAAAATAACATAATATTTTGGAAACTTAATGCATTATGGATTAGAATTTGAAAATAACTTTAAATTGTATACATTAAGTTTTCTGATTAAATTTTGGATTGTACATTTCACAAAATATTTTTTATTTTGTATTTCAGATTATATATTTCATAATATGAATTTTGTATTTCGGAAATTAGATTCTGAAAAAAAAAATTTCATATTGTCTATTTTGAAATGCATTTTTATTTTATATTTAAAATTAAATATTTTAGAATATAAAATTTATATTCCGGATGTATATTTTGAAATACCAAACTAATTTTTGAATTGAACATTTCAAGATACAAAAATTTGATGTATAACATTCTAAATTATATAATATGAAACATCTTTACATTAAACAATCCAAAACTAAAAGGGAGTAAAAAGAAGTGTAAACTCGGAAATTTAGGCTTAGAAGTTTGGTGAAATTTGTCATTACAAAAATAAAATTATCAAAGTTTAGACTTCAAAATGAAAAATTTGTATTACTAAACACAACTTTTATGTGTACAGTAAAATTATGATAGGAGCCGATAAGAAAATATCAAACTATCTATGAATAATTATCTAGAGCTGTCAAAATGGGTCATCCGACTCAATCTGGCTCGGCCCGCGACGGGTTGGCCACTTAGTGAGTCAACCCAACCCAGCTCACTTATTAGCGAGTCAACAAAATTAGAACTCGACATGACCCACCACGGGTTGACGGGTTAAACGGGTTGGCTCACTAGCTCACTTAATTAAAAAAAAAACACACAATTTTTTTTTCTTCAATTTCAAAAAAACTAAATTATAATTCCGATTAAAATTTAAATAAACTTCAATACAATCCAAATAAAATATCAAATTATGTTAAACTCCAAATACAAACCAAAATATAAATTACTATCTAACATCAAATCATTTTTGTCACTTATCAAACTATAGTATTAGAGTTTTGAATGGATAAATCCACAACATTTTCATCTCTTGAAGCATCTTCTTTATCCCCATCTACAATAAAACAAGAAAAAATTAATGTTAACTAATAATATTCATATATATATATATATATAATATATATAATATATATATTATATATGTATATATATATATATAATATACATATATAATATATATATATATAATATATATAATATATATATATATATATATATATATATATATAAAATATTAATTTAATATTTAAAATTTATTGGCGGGTTAGTGAACCAACCGGGCTCATCACACGGGTTCAACCCGGATGAGCCGGGTTCTTAGTGGGTTGGGTTCATTTTTAACCTGTACTGAAATTTGTAATTTTTTTTCAACCCAATCCAACCCGAACCCGTGATAAGTCGGGTTGGCTCGCGGATTATAACCCATTTTGACGGCTCTATAATTACCCATAAAATAAAATTTGTATGTAAATTGTTATCTACAAAATATACCCATGAATAAAAAATTAGATAAAATTAATCTAAGTAAAGCATTTACCTATGGATGGATGCTTGGTATCATTTAATCTATAGGTAAACAAAAAATAAAATAATTAAATTAAAATTCTAATGTTATACCCACTGTTCAAAGTTCACACTCACAAAATTTATCTTGTGTGACATGGAACTCTCGAAAACTCTACACCTTGAGCTCCAAAAATGACCATACACATCTCTAAAAAATCGGTTGAGACAAACCCAACTCTTGTCAAGTCAAGTCAAGTTGGACTCATGTTGGACCTAGATCAAGTCAATTTAGATCAAGTGTAGGCTAGACCTAATCAGGTCTAGGTTAATATGACTAGGGTTGGGCGATGCCTTGGTGAAGTCAAGTCATGTAGATTGGGGTTAGATCAAGGTCAAACCAAGTTGGATGAGGCTCATGTCATGTTGAGTCGAGTTGGATCATTGATAAACCATATTTTGTTCACACTTTTATAACTTTAGTGCACAATATTTAACTTTCCAAATGTTTTATTTTCTAGTTTTAGCTCATTTCCATTTTAGTAATAAATTATATTCTTTGATATATTTGCTTTAATTTTGCATCTTTACCTCGTTTAACCTTTATTTACTCGTAAATTTCTTTGCAGATAATATTTTTGGTTGATTATGATTTCATTTGATTATACACTTCTAGAGCTTCAATGTGGAGATATGATTTGCTGGATTTGAATTTCTCTTCTATTTTCTATGATTTTAGAAATTGAGACAAATTTGATGAAACTTTGTAAATAGAACCTGTACAAATTTGATGAAACTTTGTAAATAGGACCTTTGGATTTGACATTTCATTGTATTAATTTATATTTTGTATCGGAGTTAAAGACTTTATTAAAGTCCAAATTATGCCAAAATTAGCTTAAAATTCTATTGTCTTTATAAATTCTGTAATGTGCTAAAAATTGTACACAAATTTCACTTACAAAGTTTTCATAATTTTAGTTTTCTTCTTTTCTTCTTATTCCTTTTCATATTCCTTTTCAAATTACACAGATTCTTTTCATATTTCTTTTTGCTTTTTTTTTCTTCTCTACCAACATTTTAATCTTCTTCAATAATGAAAAATCATTTCTTTAAGGATCAACGCATAAGATTAAGATCAAATCAAGATTAGAAGCTTTATGTTTGTTTTATTCTTAAATTTGTGGTTGATTTGTTTAAATTTTCTGCAATTTTATTTTTGTTCTTGCATTTATGGTTTTGCTCTTTAATGTTCTTGTATTTAATTTTCTATTTTTCAATGTTCTTGCACTTTAATTTTCTACAAATTTAGTTTTTCAACAATTTAGTTTTCAACATTAATGCTTTAGATTTCTCTAATTTTTGTTTTGAGTTTGTGTTTTCTATTCTTAAATCTTTAAAATCCCAAATTAATTTAAAAATGCACAACACTGAAGATTAAATACAATTGAATAGGCATTCTTTGATATTGGCCTAAGTTGTCCTCCATATTGCAAAATTAAGAGAAATTTAGTTTTGTTTCAAACCATTTATGACAAATGGTTATCAACCACATTAGATTTAGTCAAGTCAACCCAAGTTCGGTTAGGACGGACCTAACTCATGTTAGACCCACGTCACCTAATGTTGAGTCAAGCCCATGTCAAGTTAAGCTAGATTGGGACTAGGTTGTGCTAAGTTAGCCCAATCAAGCCGAGTCGAGCAAAACCAAGGTTAGGCCAAGTCAAACAGACCCAATTTTAGGGCAAGATGAGCAAAACCAAGGTCAAATTGAGTTGAACGGGACCAAGGTCAGTTTGAGTTGAGTAGGACCAATGTGAGGCTAAGTTAGCCTAGGCCTAAGTAAGGTCAAGTTTAGTCAGAAATTAGGTTTGTATCCAATCATTAAAGATCTGGTTAGGTTGGTTCAAATTCATCAAATTTGGGTTGGTTTGAGCCGAAGTTAGGTTTGCATCCAAGCTAGGACAAAGTAGGTTAGGTTGGCTTGGCCCAAACCAAGCAGGGATGTGCCCATGTCATGTTTCTTAAGATGAACAATTCATTTTGTTGTGGACAATAAAAGGAACAACATACATCTTATTCAAAGTTAGCATAATGGAGACATGTGGGAAAGCATAATGGCCTAATAGGTATCTGTCTAATACTTTATTATTGTTCTTTCATTTTTATAATGTATTTATTTGTTGAAATGATTTAATGCCATTATTATTGATTTAGGATTATGTTATATTTGAGGTTTGGGAGTGGATCAGGTAAAGTTGTCACTTGGTTTCGTCAACTAACTACAACACAGATTGCCAAGGAAAGGAAACATATTGATGTGGATCCTTGTTCTAGCAAGGCACCAGACCAAAATGCTACTAAGTTTATGAATTATTTGAGACTCATGAGTTGATATCATGTTTGTATTACCATTTCATCTTGGGATGATGTTGAAGAGACAGAGAAAAACCTCATATGGTAGGATATTAAGGAATTTCAACATCCCTTAATGACTACATAAACAAATTTTTGTATTAACTTATTAATTAAAACACTTGGCAATCTTTCATGTTGTTATTTTTATAGAAAAATTATGAGATTTTGAATTTTAAGGTGAAAAAGAAGAATACTTGATCTGCCATTATCGTTAGATGAAAAGAATTTAAGACTTTCTTGATAGGGGATATGTTTTTAGAAAGCATAAATATGAGACTCTCTGTCTAAAATTCCATATTAGCAAGAAATATTGGATGGAGTTTTGTGTCATTCGATTAAACTCTATTTGGCTTATTAGTTGATGATATATATGTACTTATAATTTTTTGTAATCCACTGCTTTATTTCCATTGGGAGAGAAAAGAATATTTGCCCAATGGTAGTTGAATGATTTGCCCTATCTACTATCTTAGGGGAGATATGCATTATTGAAGGAGTGACTAATGGAGGCTAAAGAAAAGTTAACAGGGCATATACGTATCTTGACTTTCACACTATGATATGTGGAAGGCTACTCATAAAAAATAAATAAATCAAATTACTTTTCCATATGCATAGATTGTTGCTAATCAATCAATTGTAAGTATAAATATACCTTATAACATTCTTTTTGTAATATTTTTACTCTTTTTGCAACGTTTAACAAAAGAAATACATTTCTTCAATAACCATTTTTGTTTCAGACATTCAAGATTATTTTTTTTCTATAACCAAATTGTGTTATTCTTTAGTAAGATTTATATTATTTTTGTTTCTTTTCTAATTTTTTTTATTTCTTCAATCATCTTTTTTTGTTTCAGGCGTTTAATTTTTTTTTCCTTTAAGTAGTTTTGGTTCTTCTATTCTTCTTCATTAAGGTATGACTTATATTGCTTCCTTTTGTAATATTTTTACTCTTTTTGCAACATTGAACAAACGAAATACATTTCTTCAATCACCATTTTTGTTTTATGCATTTGATGGTTTTTTAACTAGATTGTGTTCTTCTTCAATAATTGGAGAGATTTTTATATTGTTATCTTTTTAAGTTATAAAATTTATTTTGACTAGGTTCATTATTATTTTTTTGTTAATTGTTTTTATTTTGTGTAGCATTTGCCTTTAGGATTTGTCATTTTTTTTTCATAAAGGTAGACTGGCAAATGTGGTTCTTCATGGACACTAGATAAAGTAAAATGTAAATTTTTTATACAAAATTCTCAAAAAAGGTGAGTCAAATTTGGTAGTGGTTGATAGAAATTGTGTGATGTCCATAGACTACAAGAAGAAGATCAAGTTTTTTTTGACGATGATATTGAAAATATGACGAGTGGAATGAGTTTTGAATTTTTTTAGATCTTTTTTAAATGATTAAATGTAAATTGCTTAGTGCTCCCTTTTTTTCATAGCTTATATTTAATAGTGGTATGTTTTAGTTATATTGTATCACTTAATTATACTGATTGTATGTTTTATTTATACTTATATTTATTTTGAATGTTTTTTTATTTCCAGTGTTACCAAATTACCGAATAATTTACACTTGAATTTGCAAGTAGGTGTAGTCCAAACTATGGGTGTCAAAGTGAGTCAACCCGATTCATACGGGTTGGCTCACCACGGGTTTAGCCTAAAAAAGGACCAACTCAACCCAACTCACTTTTTTTGTGAGCCAAAAATTTTGCAACCCAGTCCGACCCACCATGGATTGGTGGGTTAATGGTTTAGCTCACTTACGAATATATTTTTTTTGTTGCAGTTTTATTTTATATAGTTATTGCATTACAATGAGAGTGAATTGACTTTATTTATTTTTTATAATAGTGAAATCAAAATGTTCACCTAATTCTAGAAATATTATTATAAAGATAAATAGTTTAAGATTAAAGTATCAATATATATATATATATATAACATGACAAGCAAATTAATTAAACATTCAAACTATTCAAATATTATTGAACAACATTCTAACACTTAAAAATATGAAATTGTGAACCTATATAATTAAAAGTACTAAACAATTATAACAAAAAAAATTAAAAATTGTAAAAAAATGTTGGTGGGTTAATTGGGTCAACCTACTTTCAACTTGACTCGAACCCGTTTAACCCATGGGTTAAGTGAGTCAGGCTCAATTCAACCCACTTTTGAGAAAATTGATTTTTTTCCAACCCAACCCGACTCGAACCCGTGGTGAGCCAGGTTGGCTCACAGTTTGGAACCCATTTTGACATCTCTAAAAAACTACCTATGTTTAAAAAGATGTAAAAAATGTATTTGAAAATTAGAGTTGAATGCATATGCGATCCTTTCAATGGACCGAGGGGAGCCACGACTCCCCCAATATTTTTTTTTAAATTTATATATTTTTAAAAAATATATTTATATATTATTTTATTATTTATATTAATTTAGTTTTTTTTTCTTCAAAATTTGAAAACTACATTTTTTCTCTCTTATGTTATTTTTTGTTCTCTTTTGTTTGGTTTCTCTCTTCTTTGTATTTCTCTTTCTCACATCTTCTTTCTATCTCAATTTTCACCATCAATCTCTCATCATTTTCAAAATCAAATTGGACCAAGGTGAAATTAAGGAGCTAAGGAACATTTTGCACCGAACAATTTCTTCTTTTGAGTAGCTTTATTTTTTACCCTTTTTTTGTTCGAAACAATATGTTCCTCTTGTATGTGGTTTTTCTACATTATAGGCATATCTCTATTTGTTACCGATAATAAAATCATGAATTGATCGAACTCTTCTTTGTATAGATGAAGTTATTTTAGGCTTTGAAGTTGTGTAAGGGAATATCAGTATTAGGAATCTATTCAAGGTGAGAGAAGATAATCATTTAGAAGTTGTTAATTTTCTTAAAATATTGAGTTTTGGTTTTGAGATTTAGGCTGGGGTATCCATAATTTTTTCTTTTCCTAAATAGGTGAGAGGTGACAAATTCATATTAGAAAAATTATGATAAAGAGTAAAAAAATTGATTTTTTTTCAAGAAGAAAACTTGTGATTAAGATGAAAAAAATGTATCTACGTCAACTAAACTTGAGAAACTTCATGAGAATCCAAGAATTGAAGAAAATGAAAAAGAAAACTCTCTAAAGTTTCTAGATTACATATAATTAATGAACTTGAAAATTCTTTAGAACGTGATTCGTGATTCGGGGAAACATCCTCAAATTTGGCAATACCCACCAAATCAAATTAACGAGGTACGAAGAGCTTGTATAAAATGGGGTCCATATTATGACTCTTCCAGTTTCTATAGCTACAATTGAAAGATATTTTTCTGCAATGAAAATAATCAAGAACATGTTGAGAAATAAGATGAAGGTTAAATTCTTAACAAGTAGCATGATAATCTATATTGAAAGGGATATTGCAACAAACTTTAGTTCTGATTCAATTATTGAAGATTTCAAGTCATTGAAATAGCGTAAAACATCACTATGACTAAAGGTGATTTTTTTAATATATTATTGTTGATGATAAACTTTATGTTTTACTTTCATATATATTATTGTCATATTTTGTTAGATTCTACCATCCTATATGTATGTTTTGAGTAGAGAAAATGATAAGAAGAAATAAAAACTTTTTTTTAATTAGAAAAGATAATTTATAAATAAAAATATAACTTCGCCCCTTAAATTTTTCTCCAAGTTTTACCACTCATTGAATGATAATTTTTTTAAGTAAACCACAAGTTAGAATAATAAACTAGTGGTCTTCTTATTTGAAAATGTATTTTTATTTGAATTTTAATAAGAATTTATTATTGTAGTAAATGCAGTTCATAAAGATACGTGTTAGCCATCCAAATCTTCCTAAGAACAAAATTAAAAGGAAGAACCACACATTCGAACAGATATTTATTAGTTTTATAGGCTAAAAATTGACACCTAACCTACTTTTTACTTTTCTATGTATTTGTCTCATTGAAGATAACGCATGCATCTTATTTCATTATTAATGCTTATTTTTTTGTCATTAATGATGATCATACCTATGTTTTTTCATTCTTTGAAATCTTAAACAGTTTTAAGTGGTATGTTATATTTATTTTTTTCATATATTGTTTTATTTAAAGTCTTGAAAAATAATTACACAATAACTTGCAAGTGCGTGTTATATAAATATTGAGGTATAAAAAATACATAAATTTGATTTTTTTTAAAAACATTTGTACTTCAAAATTAAAGTTTAATGATTATTTTTGTAGTTAGCCTTTATATGTATAAAACTTACATTCATTCAAACTTTAAAAAATACAGGTTACAATCAAAATGTGTTCTTATTTGAAATTTAAAGGAATATGTAATGGTCCATAGAATAATGAACAAATATTATATATGAATTTTAATATGAATTTATTATTGTAATAATAATAATAATAGTAATAATAATAGGTGTCAATATTAAATGTCATAAAATTGATAAAAACAAATGTGAGCGTCCCAATTTCCAAAACAAAAGGTTAAGTCAACTATTATAAGTATCAACAAATTCAACATAGTCAAATTATTTAGATTTATTTAGCTTCTCTCACATCCTACTTTATCATCTTTAGTCATAATGCACTAAGGTGGTTTGCATTTTTTTTATGTCATTAATAATCACGCATGCGTTTTATTTGTTTATCAATGCTTATATTTTCTCACTCATTTATTGAAAGAAATCATTACATGATCAGTAAAATTAAATTTTATGCAGTTGATAAAAAGTCGACCATCCAATTTAAAAAAAAAATTAAGCCAATCACTATAAATATCAATAAATTCAACATAGTCAAATTATTTTAAATTTATTTAGCTACTCTCACACACTACTTTATCATCTTATATCATAATGCACTAAGACAACATGTGTTTTCTCCAACTCTATGTAATTAATGATCACACATGCGTTTTATTTGTTTTTCAATGCTCACTTTATGTCACTACACTTATCAAAGGAAACCATAATATTGTTTCTCATTCTTTGAAACCCTATTTTTTTTTCTTTCAAACCATAAAGAATGTCTTTCTCATCAACCATTTATAGATTTTTGGAAATCATGTTACATGTTAAACTGTGTGCTATTTTTGCAAAGGTGTTTACATTATTTGTTTTGGGAGAAGTTGATTTGCAAGGAAATGTCATTAAAGGTGTGTGATTTTCACTAATGAAAAAATATTTTTATATTAATTTTAATATGAATTTATTATTATAATAATAATAGGTGTCAACATTAAATATAATGTGGTTGATAAAAACAAATGTTGTCCATCCAATTTCCCAAAAACAAAAAGTTAAGTCAACCACTATAAGTATCAATAAATTCAACATAGTTCAATTATTTGAAATTTATTTAGCTTTTTTCACATACTACTTTATCATCTTCTATCATAATGCACTAAGGCGACATGCATTTCTCAGTGCATTTAATAATCATCCATGCATTTTATTTATTTGTCAATCCTCATATTTTGCCATTCCACTTATTGAAGGAAATAATAACATGGGTGGTAATAATAAATGCTATGCAGTTAACAAAAAGTCAGTCATTTCATTAAAAAAAAATTAAGCCAGCCATTGTAAGTATCAATAAATTCAACATAATCCAATTATTTTAAATTTATTTAGCTTCTCTCACACACTCCTTTATCACCTTCTGTCATAATGCACTAAAGCAACATTTGTTTTCTCCATCTTTGTGTCATTAATGATCACACATGTGTTTTATTTGTCTGTCAATGCTTAGTTTTTACCATTGCACTATTCGAAGGAAATCATAACATTGTTTTTCATTTTTTGAAACCCTAAACAATTTTTTATTTCTTTGAAACCATAAAAAATGTCTTTCTCATTAACCATTTATAGATTTTTAGAAACCATGTTACATGGTAAACTGTGTGCTATTTTTGCATAGGTGTATACATTATTTTTTAGGAGAAGCTAATTTGCTAGAAAACAAAATGTCATTAAAAGTTTACGGTTTTTACTACTGAAAAAATATTTGTATATGAATTTAATATGAATTTATTATGGTAATTATAACAATAAGTGTCAACATTAAATGTTATGCAGTTGATAAAAATAGGTGTCGGCTATCCAATTTCCAAAAAAAAAAATATATTTAAGTCAACCACTATAAGTATCAACAACATAGTCCAATTATTTGAAATCTATTTATCTTCTCTCACATGCTACTTTATGATCTTCTATCATAATGCACTAAGGTGGTGTGCGTTTTCTTTGTCTAATTAATAGTCACGCATGCGTTTTATTTGGTTTTCAATTCTCATATTTTGCCATTCCATTTATTGAAGGAAATCATAACATGTGTGGTAACATTAAATGCCATCCAATTGAGAAAAAGTCGACCATTTAATTGAAAGAATAAAGAAAAAAATTAAGCCAGCCACTATAAGTATCAATAAATTCAATATAGTCCAAATTTATTTAGCTTCTCTCACACACTCTTTTATCATCTTGTGTCATAATGCACTAAGGCAACATCTGTTTGCTCCATCTTTGTGTCATTAATGATCACACATGTGTTTTATTTGTTTGTCAATGCTCATCTTTTACCATTGCACTGATCGAAGAAAATCATGACATTATTTTTCATTCTTCGAACCTAAAAAAAATTGTTTCTTTGAAACTATAAAGAATGCCTTCCTCATTAAGCATTTATAGTTTTCTAAAAACCATGTTACATGCACTACTACATATATTACTTTCAATAACATTTAAAAAATGTTGCTAAAGACTAAAAAAATGTTACTAGTTGCAAAGGTAACATTTATACACATGTTATGTAAAGTGCATGTTACCAAAATGTTTTAGTAACATTTTTACGTATTATTAGTATCATTTCTAAAAATGTTACCAATTAGTATTTTTATAAACATCTGAAAAATGTTGCGATTTAATTTTTGTTGTAACATTTGAAAAATTTTACCAATACATTTTCTAACATTTAATGAAAATGTTACCAATATATTTTGTAACATTTAAATGAATGTTACCAATTATCTTATTTTACAACAATTAAGAGAGGTTATGAATTGTCTTTTTGTAACATTTTAAAATTGTTACTAATTTATCTATCTAGAAATAAGGATAAAACACTTTTTTGTGAAATTGAAACAATCCTACGACAATATTTAGGTAAAATTCAATTTAGGCTTTTTATTGACATTATGCATTCTAGCCCCTGGCGTGAATTGTGCGAGAGAAAAGACTTCATAATAGTCTAATGGAGATAATAGTCCAAAGGAGAAATGCAAGCACAAAAATATTCTAATTCTTTCATTTGAATACAACCACGGTTTCTGAATACTGTATCCACTCAAATCAAATATGTAACATCTCGGTAGGATGTTACTTAAAATAAATAATAAAATAACAATTTATATAATTAATACCTCATTTATTGTCCAACCAATTCCCAAAACGCGAGAATCTTTTATGGCTTTAAATACTTAATAGCAAACTATTAATAGTCCAAATGTCACAAAATTCATCTTTACAATTTAAAAATCCAAAGCCATGAAAATTGTATTCAAATTACATGGAAATTAAATAAAAGCAATTATAAAATCCCCTCGTACTCTGAGCCCACTCTCCGCCACTATGCATCTCCTGGCTCACCTGAAACATCATTTGCTCCCGGATAATAAATTACCCGATCATCGCCACACACAAGCAGATAGGGTGAGCTATGCACATAAACATAAACAAATATGAAATAATCCCCCAGCCCATTCATAAATATTTATTGGTTTCCAAAAACACCTACTTTCCCACACTCATAACCAATATGAGTTCATGCATGTGCTCTAAATCTGGGATTTCATGTGCTTCCACGACCCTCCTCGCTCGTGGTCCAACCTACAAGCATATCCCGCTTGTAGTCCTGCTTCATGGACTCTCACGTCCGTTCATCCGAACTCCTCGCTCAGACCCGAACACGCATACCTGCCTTTCCTACTATGAACTCCCTCGCTCACTCATCCCAACGAGAGTACCTCCAGTGAACTAAACTATTCACATTCTGCATGCGGTCCACCCATCACGAACTCCTCGTTCACGACTCAAAACCAAGCACATCCCAAAATCCTATGGACTTAGTCCTTCAAGCCCAAACACCACAAACACAAGCATATATTTCCTATACCCTAGGAAATAGCAACAAATCAGCTCAATAAACCACACACAAACATAGAATTCGCAGCATTCTCGCTTAAGCCAGGGACCCTCGCCCAAGCTAGTCCATCAGCCTCGCTCAAGCTAACCCGCCTCGCTTGAGCGAGTGTGTAACAGTGGCTGCACCACACCATCTCGCTGAGGCGAGCCCAGCTCGCCTGAGAGAGTCATACATTCACTCAAAACACACAAACCTCGCCTGAACGAGAATTTGATGCAAATTGCATCAGACCACAACAAGACCTCGCTTAGGCGAGCCACTCTCGCCTAAGCAAGAGTATTTGTCGCTCAAAAACTAAAAACCCTCGCCTAGATGAGAAGTCGCGCTTAACACGTACAGGTCTCATCGCGACCTCGCTTAGGCGAGCCATTCTCGCCTGAGCGAGAGACCAGGTCGCGCAACCCTAATACTGGTCACCTGAGCGAAAAGCTAGAACCAAAACCCTGAACAAACTTCTGCAACTCTCACTTAGGCGAGAAGGACTCGCTTGGGCGAGAATTGCAGAATTTTGTCTCTGCTCACGCACACCACTCGCCAAAACCAAACCAAAACCATACCAAAACAGCACTCAATCATTACCAACACAATGAAATGGCAAGCAAACCTCAGAATTCATGGTTTCTATTCATATGGACTACCAAACTTCGCGTATATAATTAACAATGACACAATCCATACCAAACCCTCATCCTAATCATATAATACCTAACATGGATGTGTATACAAACCTCAACCAACACTTCCCATCACAACACATATGACATGAATTTCATGACAACATAAACCAATTGAAACAACAATGGCCCACAACCATAACACATATTAGATAGTTTAAACGCACAAGGACAACTCCCCTAACCTGGAATTCTTTATTAAAATTGGGAAGAAAATGGAGGTTTCTCCAGCCCTTGCACACCAAAAACTCACCTCTCACTCTCTAATTCGTGCTCGCCCCCTTCTACTAAGTTTACCTTTGCTCTTTCACATTCACTCCCAAAACTACATCTAGCAAAAATAAAGTCTATTTCGTATCTAACAAGATTTGAACTCGTGACCCTCCACTCATAAGGCCAAAGCACAACCATTATGCCAATTCATATTTCTTGATAACTATTATAATCCTATACTTAGGATATCACTCACTAGTCACAAATATATTATCAAAATAATAATAAATCAAATAACACACTATTGACATACATAGGACTCAAACCTAAGTCCTCTCACACAATAAAGTACTCTCAACCATTTGAGCTAGTACTTTTCCACATCATACCAATTACATTTAATGTCATCAAAGTTCCCACCACCCGCATTTATTAATTAATTATTTATTTAATTAATTAATTTCACGGGTCTTACAAAATACTCACTCTGTATAAATAAATTACCAATACAACTACACGACTCAATCAAAAATAGGACTCAAAAGTCGCATTCGAGAAAAACCCATCCACTGCCATATAATATGCTCCCTGCTACTGCAACATAGAACATTCCAATAGTTATATGCCCACAACATATGTATTTTTAAACAACATAAACTTCTAAGAAGTACCTAATTTTAATGTCCCATAAAATGCTCCATACAATTTTATTGTGCCATAAAATCTCCATAAAATGCTACAAACAAGTACCTAATTGCACTAGCATCATGACTTGCTAGGCATCAACAATAAAGTCTGCGACAATAAGAATAAAAGTCTGCAACAATAAGAAAATATGTTCTCAACCAATTGCAAATACAAGCAATGTATACAACCACAAAGTCCTTATTTTTTCCCACTTTTCTTGAGCTTAGCACCACTAAAATTTCTTTTTGTGGTGTCTTTGCTTTCAACTCATTCAATGTCTGTAAAAAAAAACATAATTAAGAATAAATAGGCTTATATCATCTTGAAAATCAAATTGAATATACTGTATTAAATTATTATTGAAAGAAAAACAATGATTTAACCTTCAGAACTGATTCAATTGGGTAACTTTCTTCAAGGCTTGGATCCACTAATTTGTGAATACCTTTTAAAGATTAGCCTATGAATTCAACACACAAACTAAAATCAACACAAAAATTTGTCTGTTTAAATATTCATGACTTAACCCCTAACACACATCAAGCAATATATTCGATACACACATCAAGGAATATATTCAATCTCAATCTCAACAGGAAAATACACTAAAAACTGAACAATACAAGAAGGGAAAATGATTAAATATATATGAATCATGTCTTGAAGTATAAACAATACAGGAAAAGGAAAATGATTAACTAAGAAATGAATAAATGAATAATAAGGGAAGGGGAAAACATGCAGAAAGAGGTATTACTATTATATGTAAAAAAACAAATAAAAAATTACCATATTGGGAGACATATGTATAAAATCTGCTAAAGGAATTAAGAATGAAACCAAACAAAAGTAACGTATATAGAACCAAATATTAAGATTCTACTTTATACATAATCTTTTAAAGAATAGAGACAAGGTCCTTCTGATCATGATAAACTAGGGGAAAGTGGCTAATATCTACACATCTTCACATAATTTGCAGAGCATTAACAATGATCTCTTCACACATCTATCCTATGATTTATGACATAGTTGTCAAAATATATATTCTAATTAGGATATATGTACTATACACTCTTCTAATTCAAATGTTTCAAGAAAAATTATCCAAAGAAATATGTTAATTCAAAGTATCACCATTCAAACTTAAATTGGCTAAGTTATAACTTGAATCCAGCATCTCATACATGAACATGCAAAATACAGTATCATAAGCAAGCCATGCACATGCATCATGCTTCATCAGAACCGTTTTTGTCGATGTTTATTTTCTCATTGACTAGAGATAGATAAATGCTAGCTAAAGTGCATATCAAAATCTTACACTAGTGAAAAATATATAGCTTGATCCCTTGAACATATTGATAAGGGTTTTCCATGTCATTTATACAAAAAATCTATTGAAAAAGATAAAGTTATGTTCAAGGTTGTACATCTTACAAAGACAGAAGTGATGTGAATTATATAGCTCTTAACACTAATATATTGACATTTAATGTTCAATCTTGGTCCAAAATCAATTTAGAAATAAATAGAAAGCATATATCAATGATAAGAAAAAAAAATGATACCTTGACTGTTTGCCACATATCTTCCCAATTATTTTTCAACTATCTCCAAGTTGTGTATGTCAAAGGAGCAATGTGTGCATTCCTAGCCAATGTTCCCAAATAAGAGCGCTCAAGGCAGCCCTATATTGACCAATAGGTTGGCCAAGAATATTCAAACATGTTACTACCGATCTTCCTGACGAACCATGTTACAATTAGCAGCAAAAACAAAGTCAATTCACACGTTTTCCAAAGTATTTGTCAAATTCTTCTAGAAGGAATGACCTTGCTCAGTGTAGGTGGACACGTAGTGAAACACTACCAAAGCTAGACAAACCTACCAACAAAAACAAAGACCTTTAAACATGTTTATGAAAAATAAAGCCCTGTTAAATTAAAAAACATGAGATTATACACATTCAATATGTCCAAACATAAATTGAAAGTTGTGAATCATATAAAAAAATATGGACCAAAACAACAAAAGAACCAGAATTTGTTCTCATTTATACGAGAGTGGTGGCACATTGTGCATCACAAACCAAATAAAATACAAGTGATACATTTGCTTTCCAGCTATTCAAATCTATTTCAAGGCTTATTTTGATAACGGTAAATATCAATGTGAATACAAGACTTTTCAGCCATATTACATACTGATACTTTTCCATTCTTCCTGCATGTTAGCAATAGATAATAGAAAATCTGTAGATTTAGGTAATAAAACATATAGCTCCAACGTTTCTCAACCTACTTATTGATATACCACACCCTTCATGTGACATCTTTTTCTACCAAAATTTTGTAGTTGATAAAAAATGAGGCTAAATTAATGGGGATAACTAACTATTTTTTAAGTAGGACTCCCAGCCATGTTTTTCTAATTTATCTCCTTTGCTCAAGACGATTTCTTTTTGGTCCTCTTGATATTGACTCATCCTGCACAATATTATGAATTTCACTTCAATGAACAGATTTAACATCATATTTACAGAAAGGCGGAGGGAAAAGGGGAAACCTTGACAGAATATTATCGTTGGCAACACCCAACATCCTCACTGCCAACAATCCAGCATTAGTTGCATTATTAACTGTAACGGTGGCAACTGGAACACCTCTCGGCATCTGCATAGCCAACAAATGTGTCAACAAGAAAAGAAGACTATGGTGGTGTTTGGTTCAATCTTTTTGACTTTGTAACTTCTATAGAAGCTGCACTTTTGAGCTTTTATTTCTAAAATATTCAACTTCTTTTGTTATTTTTCTTCTATCAGCACAATGTTTACAAGGTTTATTCTTAGATCACCATGTATTACTCAAATGCTTATATAATACTAAATAGAGTTGCTATCATTTTATAAGAAAAAAAAAATAGAAAAGAAGGTTTAAACTATGAAAGACACAAATGATCAAATGATTTTTACAATAACTACATGCATTCTTTGAGATTTTTTTACATTATCAATATTATTTTCATAGCTACATTCAACAAATGAATCACTGATATAAATACTGTAAATTTAATTATATCAGTTGTGTGTTAAATTATATGAACAATACACATCTAAGATTAAGAATATGGGTTGTCATTTACAAGACCAACATTGGAGCATAAACTCCCCAACAAAACTATTATACCATAGAGACTATTATTTTGATGTTTTTTGTTGTTATATCTAAATGATAAAGGATGAGAGCTTAAAAGACTGCACTTTATATTTTTTTCTACTTCCTTTATAGTATAGTTTCTTAAAGGTGCTCATGGTTGATGTCGGAAAGAAGGATGCATATACACAATCATGTTAATGCAGTAACAGACATTAACCTTATTTATGGTTTTATTACCTTCAACTCTTTCATATATTTTTCTCGTTTGGCAAATGTTACCATGAATGCATCTTCCTTTCTTTTTTCTTTCTCAATCTGATAACAAGAGAATGATAAAGGACAATGAAGTCGAATGAATTGATGATGAATTATTTTGAAAAAGAATAAAATGCAAAACTGGATTCTAAACCTGTTGTTTTAAAGACACTACAAAGGATTTCAAGCTCTGAAGATAATCAATCAACACTTTAGGATCTAAAAAGAAGAAAGATTAAACAATGTTCAGGTATAAATGTGCATAGAAAATAATTGTAAAAAAAAAAATCGTTCTTAAACAATTAATACATAAACAAACCTAAAGTGATCCCAGCGGGTAAAGAAGATAGTGCGTTAAGAATCTTCGAAGAATTAAATGCTAAAAGAGAAGGGTTTATAATTTTTACATTACAAAAAAAAAAATCTAGCTATTCCCAGGGCAAAACAAGGTAAATAGAGATAAATTGACGACAATTAGATTTTACTTGGCACTCTCGGCCTCCTTCTTCCCTATGTCCAAGAGTGAAACACATAAAAAAAGACAACTTATTTGAACATGTTAAAACCTAATTGAATAATTGATTTAACATTCCATTCAAACAAACTGACATTATACTAGCAGACAAAGCACACACGGGTTTATTTTTCACTCACCTTCACAATGTCTTTAGGAACGCAGAGAACACTACCTTAGTTTGTGATGTCTTCACCAATTTGTCCTAATGTGAAATTAAAACTAATGAATCAGTAATTTATTAATAATAAAGAGATATATTAAAATTAAAATGAAGAAATCAGAGAGGAACCTGCGAAGAAGAAACATTAGAATTTTCGAAACTAAAAGAGATGCGTCGAAAGAAGACTTTTACACATAGAATAATATTACCTGAAGATGGTAATGGCGGCAAGATGACTCAACGGTGATCGAACCTGGTAGGGTTTGAAGACACAATTTTCAACTGTTTAATTTCGAGCAAGATGACTCAACTGTTTAATTTCGAGCAAGATGACTCAACTGTTTAATTAGTGAATTTCTGTGAATACCTACGACAGAGTAGAATCTATTGCATGAAGACACATAAAATGTTGTTGAGACAGAGTAGTAGAGTAGAATCGCAATTTGTAGTAAAATAGGGTGTTGGAGAGTTTGTGAATTAGGAACACACGTGAGATTCGATTGGGAACGTTGTTACCCTAGACATCTGAAAGCTATTACTTAGAATTTATTTTTAAATGAATTAAAATATTAATTTAAAACTGATTTGAAACCACGTAGAATTTAAATATCTAAAAAGGTTTGTTGTGAATTTAAATTTATTATTAAATAAATTATAATATTACTTTAAATTTACTTTTAAATAAATTAAACTATTACTTTAAAATATTAAATTTTAAATCAATATTAACTATTTCAATCTTATAATAAAATTAATTAATTATAAATTTATTATTATATTTTAAAATTTTACAATTAAGTTAAGAAAATGAAAATTAATTACTTATTTATAGTAACATTTATTTAAAAATGTTACAATATCATAGTAACAATATTTATAGTAACATTTTTAATTATTTACGGTAACATTTTTTTAAAAGTATTATTATAATCATTTATAAGATAACATTTAGGATAAATGTAACAAAAAGATGTTACTAAATCTAATAAATCATGTAGTGATAGTAAATTGGGTGTTATTTTTGCATAGGCTTTTACATTACTTTTTGGGAGAAGTTGATTTGCAAGCAAAGAAATGTCGGTTAAAAATTTGTGGTTTTCACTAATTAAAAAATATTTTTCTATGAATTTTAGTATGAATTTATTATTGTAATAATAATAGGTGTCAACATTAAATGTTATGCGGTTGATAAAAGAATGTGTCCGCCATCCAATTTCCAAAAAAACAAAAAGTTAAGCCAATCATTATAAATATCAACAAATTCAATGTAATCCAATTATTTAAAATCTATTTATCTTCTCTCACATGCTACTTTAGAGATCTTCTATCATAATGCACTAACGCGGGGTGTGTTTTCTTTGTGTAATTAATAGTCACACATGCGTTTTCTTTGGTTTTGAATTCTCATATTTTGCCACTCCATTTATTGAAGGAAATCATAACATCGGTGGTAACATTAAATGCCATGCAATTGAGAAAAAGTTGACCATTTAATAAAAAACAATAATGAAAAAATTAAAGCTAGCTACTATAAGTATCATTAAACTCAACATAGTCCAAAATTTATTTAGTTTCTCTCACAACTCCTTTATCATCTTCTGTCATAATGCACTAAGGCAACATCCGTTTACTCCATCTTTGTGTCATTAATGATCACACATGCGTTTTATTTGTTTGTCAATGCTCATCTTTTACCATTGCACTTATCGAAGGAAATCATAACATTGTTTTTCATTCTTTGAAACCCTAAAAAAATTGTTTCTTTGAAACTATAAAGAATGTCTTCTTCATTAAGCAGCATTTATAGATTTTTGAAAACCATGTTACATGGTAAACTAGGTGCTATTTTTGCATAGGTGTTTACATTACTTTTTGGGAGAAGTTGATTTGCAAGAAAAGAAGTATCTTTAAAATTTTATGGTTTTCACTAATTAAAAAATATTTTTCTATGAATTTATTATTGTAATAATAATAGGTGTCAACATTAAATGTTATGCGGTTGATAAAAGCAGGTGTCCGCCATCCAATTTCCAACAAAAAAAAAAAAAGGTTAAGCCAACCACTATAAATATCAACAAATTCAACGTAATCCAATTATTTGAAATCTATTTATCTTCTCTCACATGCTACTTTATGATCTTCTATCATAATGCACTAAGGCGACGTGCGTTTTCTTTGTCTAATTAATAGTCACGCATTTGTTTTATTTGGTTTTCAATTCTCATATTTTGTCACTCCATTTATTGAAGGAAATCATAACATGGGTGGTAACATTAAATGCCATGCAGTTGAGAAAAAGTCGATCATTTAATTGAAAAAATAAAGAAAAAAAATTTAAGCTAGCCAGTATAAGTATCTATAAATTCAACATAGTCCAAATTTATTTAGCTTTTCTCACACACTCCTTTATCATCTTCTGTCATAATGCACTAAGGCAGCATCCGTTTGCTCCATCTTTGTGTCATTAATGATCACACATGCATTTTATTTCTTTGTCAATGCTCATCTTTTACCTTTGCACTTATTGAAGGAAATCATAACATTGTTTTTCATTCTTTGAAACCCTAAAAAAATTGTTTCTTTGAAACTATAAAGAATGTCTTCCTCATTAAGCATTTATAGATTTCTGAAAACCATGTTACGTGGTAAACTGGGTGCTATTTTTGCATAGGTGTTTACATTACTTTTTGGGTTTGCAAGCTAATAAATGTCGTTAAAAGTTTATAGTTTTCACTAATTAAAAAATATTTTTCTATATGAATTTTAGTATGAATTTATCATTGTACTAATAATAAGTGTTAACATTAAATGTTATGCGGTTGATAAAAGCAAGTGTCTGCCATCCAATTACCAAAAAAAAAAAAGTTTAGCCAACCACTATAAATATCAACAAATTCAATGTAGTCCAATTATTTGAAATCTATTTATCTTCTCTCATATGCTACTTTATGATCTTCTATCATAATGCACTAAGGCGCCGTGCGTTTTCTCTATCTAATTAATAGTCACACATGCGTTTTATTTGGTTTTCAATTCTCATATTTTGCCACTCCATTTATTGAAGGAAATCATCACATGTGTGGTAACATTAAATGTTATGCAATTGACAAAAAGTCGACCATCTAATTGAAAAATAAAGAAAAAAAATTAAGTCGGCCACTATAAGTATCAATAAATTCAACATAGTCCAATTATTTTAAAATTATTTAGCTTCTTTCACACTCATTTATCATCTTTTGTCATAATGCGCTAAGGCAAAGTTCGTGTTCTCCATATTTGTGTCATTAATGATCACACATGTGTTTTATTTGTTTGTCAATGCACATCTTTTACCATTGCACTTATCGATAACACTGTTTCTCATTCTTTGAAACCCTAAAAATATCATTTCTTTGAAACCATAAAGAATGTCTTTATCATTAACCATTTATAGATTTCTGGAAACCATGTTACATGGTAAACTGTGTGCTATTTTTGCATAGGTGTTTACATTATTTTTTGGGAGAAGTTTATTTGCAAGCAAAGAAATATCATTAAAAGTTTGTGATTTTCACTAATGAAATAATATTTTTATATGAATTTTAATATTAATTTGTAATAAGAATAATAATAACAATAATAATAATTGGTGTTAACATTAAATGCTATGCGGTTGATAAAAACATGTGTCATGTGTCAGCAATCAAATTTCTAAAAAAGAAGTTAAGTTAACCACTATAAGTATCAACAAATTCAACATAGTCCAATTACTTGAAATTTACTTAGCTTCTCTCACATGCTACTTTATCATCTTCTGTCATAATGCACTAAGACAGCGTGCGTTTTCTTTGTGTAATTAATAATCACGCATGCGTTTTATTTGTTTGTCAATACTCATTTTGCTACTCCACTTATTGAAGGAAATCATAACATGCATAACATGGGTGGTAACATTAAATGTTATGCACTTCATAAAAAGGCGGCCATCAAATTAAACAAAAACAGTAAGCCAACCATTATAAGTAACAATAAATTCAACATAGTCTAATTATTTTAAATTTATTTAGTTTCTCTCACACACTACTTTAACATCTTTTGTCATAATGCATTGAGGTAACATACGTTTTCTCCATCTTTGTGTCATTAATGATCACACATGCGTTTTATTTGTTTTTCAATGCTCATTATTTACCATTGCACTTATCAAAGGAAATCATAACATTGTTTTTCATTCTTAAACCTAAAATTTTTTTTGTTTCTTTGAAACCATAAAGAAAGTCTTTCTCATTAACCATTTATAGATTTTTGGAAACCATGTTACATGGTAAACTGTATGCAGGCAAAGAAATGTCATTAAAGGTTTGTGGTTCTCACTATTTGGGTTTGAAATGATTTTTTTTTTTACTTTTTCCTTATATGTGGTCAAATTTGAACCTCCATTCACTTTGTTTTTTAAATTTCATACAATTTTCACACACTTATGTCATTTTTGAAACCCTAAACAATGTCTTTCACCCTACTGATTCCAGGTTTGCTTAATGCATGATACATAGTAAATTGTTTTCCTATCTTTGCATAGGTGTTGACCATCTTACTTAACTATAGCATTCTCACAAGCAAAGAAATGTGTACTTTTACACAAAGTAATCGGTAACATGTATGCTTATCTTAAGGGTTTGTTATTTTCAAGATTAATTTTTCAAATTATTTTTTAATTTGTTCTTTATATTGAAACCTCTATATTGGTTTTCAAATTCCATGTTATTTTCATATTCTTTTGTCACTATGTCATATCGAAAGGACAATGGTTTTTGTAGTAACCATTTAAAGTTTGTTGAAACCTTATAAAGTCAACAAGTTCTTTTTTATGCACTTGAAGTTTGTCTTCTTTTGGAAACATCAACTTCTTGACTTTATAAGGTTGTGTTCACTTATGAAGATTGATTTGAGGGAGTTGGGGATGATGAATTTGAGTGGATTAGAGGGTAAAGTTTGTGTTGTTCACTTTAAGGAATTTGAATGTGAAAGTGAGTAGATTTAAAAGTAAAGTTTCTGAAAGTTGTGAGTGATTTGATTGATGTGATAGATTAAAAATTAAGTTTAGTTGAAAGAAAAGCAAAATTATCAAATTGCCCTTGATATTGAAAGTAGTATAAAATTATATTTAGATGAGTTATATTTATTTTATAAAAATTATTTAATGAATAAATTGGAAAATTTAATTATTTTAATAAAACATAATAAAATACAATATATTTACATATTGATTTTTTTTATAAACAATTTAGAAATTTGAGATATTAATTATTATTGTAAACATAATTTTAAAGCCATATTTTTTACATTATTATCGTAATTATACAACATTATTAGTGATGATATGCATCATTAATTTACATAAAGTAAGAAAACATACACGTGAATAGACTTGAATTAAGAAAACTTAAAAAAAATAATGGAGGACATTACGGTAATCTTATACATGTTACTTTCAAATATTTGCATATGAGAGGGATGGGAAAACAATGAAATCTCTCAATTTCTTTCTTTCACTTTCTCTCATCTCAAGTGAACACAATGTAGATATAAATATTTACATATATTTATCCTTATATATTTGTATGTATTTTTAAAATTTATAAATTTTTATATATATTTTTATTTATACTTACTTATTTGTTTTTATTTATATTTATATTTATATTTATACATATTTATATATTCATACAATTATATTTATATATTTATAGGAACAAGTGATATGCACTGATACTAGTTTGAGCAATAATCGTGCAGTAATTATACTTAAGAGAGAATGTGCAACCAATTTCCAACCAACAGAAAATGATCCCGTTGAAGACATTAAACAACATTAAATTTAAACAATGATTAATAATTTGTAATGTATATGGATAATGGTTCATGTAACATGTGCAAAGAATTAATATTAGTATTTTCATTTTGCTGACTAAAATTTTAAGAATGTTCTTAAATACTTTTAATAGATTTTATATTTCATTTGCATAGGAATTTTAAAATGTATTTCCTTTAATAATCCATTAAGAAAACTAAAATATGTGGTTATTTTCAAATGTAATTAAGATTATACTAACCATTTTCTAAATAAACAAAATTATAAATTAACAATTAAAAAATGACAAAAAGTGGAAGATACAGTCAATGAGAAAATTGTAAAACTTATTTCGCATTAATTGAAAGAGTAAAACCTTAAAAATCTTATGATAGTTTAAGTTGAAAAATATTGATTACAAACATGGTGAAAATATAAGTTTCTCATGTACATTTTATAGCATCATTACATAATTTAAAAAAAAATCAAATATGCAATTATGGTTATATAAAAAAATATTTGAAAGTCGTTAATATAGAATAGTAAACAGATGAAAATTTAAAAATTAATGATTAAAAATTTTAAAACTGAAGAGAAATATAAGTTACGGGTGTCAAAAATTAAATTATAATTTAGTAAATAAGAATTAATTAAAATCAAAATTTTGACCCATGGTCTACCTTAGAAGTTAAAACTTTGACCCAAAACAAAAATTATGTTAGAAATAGAGAATAATTATCCATGTATTTAAATTAGTTCAAATAAAGTATTTATGTTAGTATTTGGTTGTTTATCATCTGGCTTTATACTTTTGTTATACAGAAAACAAAAAGGTTTTGTCTTTATTAACAGTGTTCTTCATATGGAATTTGGAACTTCAGCCACTGAGAAGATTGAAGTACCGTTACATCAACATTTTGGGTTATTGAGAAGCACTTTTATGGGGTTGCACTCTTCCAAACAATGAATATTCAATATTACTAAGGTGTGTTCTTTATTTATTTATATTCTTCTAGTTTTTAATAGTGTTGATATGTAAATTTATTTGAAAAGTTTGATGCATATAATTTGCATAGTTTGCTTTTAAAATTAATTTTTTATGATAAAATTCTTAGCTATTCTTTTTGTTTTGTTTTCTGCAATAATGGATATTAAACATTACTGTTTTAAATTGTTTATCCAATTACTGTGAATATGGTTACATGAAAATAATTCAAATGAAATGTTTCACTTCTTACAAAAATTAGGATTCTATTCTTATTTTTTCTGCTTTTCATAATTTCTTTCGCATAATGTATTTGATGAAAACTTATTGATATTTACACGTTTCCTCTCAAATTAATTTATGTTTAGAGTGTTCTTTTATCCCAGTTAGAAAAAATTTATTACGATATCTTATTATTTGAAATGCATATTATTAATTCTTATACAATAATATTGTAATAAAAAATAGAAATAAAACTGTAATATTACATTAAAATTTGAAAAAATGATTTAGAATATTAAAACCTAATAAACAGAAGTTTAAAGGAAACTTCGTGGAAAAAATATATATTTCTTTGAGGATTACATTCTAATTTTAGACAAAAATACAAATAAAAGAATAACTTATTTAAAGAGATTAAAAATTAAAAAATATAACTTTTTTTCGGCATGAAAACATTATTGAAGGACTAAAAACTATCAGCTAAATATTATGAGATACTACCAAAAATAAGATGTTGATGAGATACTAACAAATATTATATGATTTGTAGATTAATGAGATAACATGTGAAAAGTATGATAAAAGTATATAAATATTATATAGCTAGTGAAAAATTATAATAAATTGAGTCAGATTTTTCAAAAATTTGAATGCATATTATACAAAAGAAGAAAGAAAAAAAATAAGGAAAAAGTATAACCGACTTAGTTTTCATCTATTTAAATCTATTTTCATTCTTAGTTTTATTGAACTTTAGAAAAATTAGAAATACTCATATAAACATTATACATTGATTTTAATTTATTGTTTATATATATATATATATATATATATATATATATATATATATATATTATGTGCTTTTAATTTTTTATCTCAATCTTTAAACATCCATATTAAACAAAAATATTTTGTAAACAAAATTAATTAAAAATCATTATAACATTAAATTTAAAATTAATTTTCTATCAAAGGACCTAATAAATAAATATTTATCTAAAATACTAAATAATTCTTTTAAATAACTTAACATTAAATTATAACATGCAATTATAGTTATATAATTTAATAACATGCAATTATAGTTATATACAAATTTGTTTGAAAAGTCATCAATATAACATGGTAAGCAGTTGAAATTTAAAAATAATGATTAAAATTCTAAAATTGAATAAAAATATAATTTATCAATGTCAAAAAATTTAAATTATAATATATTATATAATTATTTAAAATCAAAACTTTTTTCACTACTAATATATCATGTTATAAATGATTCTTCAAGAATATAACTTTGTGAAGATAAAGTAGGTATAGATTACAAAATTAGAATATGTCACCCTCATGTTTCTCATATGGAGCTAGAATACAAAAACCCTACACAATAAATCATGTTTATCACTCATTTAATTTTTGTTAATAATTAAAAAACCACGAAGTTATGTTATTGAATAAACACAAGTTTTAAAATTGGAATACAGTAGCAGAAACAAATTTGGATTATTTTTTTGGAGTTTGTGTGCGCTCCAATCAATTAATATTTGAGGTGTATAAGGTGTGTCCTTTATTTATATTTATATAGTTTTAATAATTTTGTTTGTACTGTGAAATTATTTTAAAAAAATATTATATAATTTGCATAAGGTAGAAATATGAGGTTGCTTTTACAATTAACTTGTTAGTAAAATTCTTAGCTTTTGTTTTGTTTTCAGTTATGATGTTTTTTATCCTCCAAGATTGCGAAAAATATTGTTTTAGAAGTATTGTTTTTTATCACATGATTTATGCTGCTTCTTAATGGATAAAGATATATAAATATGTTTTGGTTTGGTTTAAAGGAGTTTTTTTTTTTTTTATATAAATTTTGAGATTTGGTAACTGATTTATAGATAATTTCATTTATGAGGAGATAAGGTTGAAGTAGATGACAAAAACATCATTTTGGTCGTAGTAATTTACGTTTTCCAAGCATTTAATGTATTTAATATTTAAGATACTTAATGCTCCATTCATTTTTTTAAAATATTTATAGTATAATATTTGCATATTTTAAAATTAATTTCTTGATAAAATATTTATCAATTTAACTTATAGTTTCTTTTCTTTCCGTAAACAATTCTTTTCAGCAATAATAAATTACTAAACACATAAAATTAGTCAAATTTTGACCTTTTTGATTTAGAAGGTAAATAATTCTAAATTTTACTCCACTTGTGATGATGTTAAATAAAGTGTAATCAGTCCTAATAATTTATAAGATATAATTTTTAAAAATATATGGTGATTATAATGTATATATTTGTTTTCTTAAAACATCACATTTTTTTTCTCATTTGATTTTTATTTCAAAATGTTATTAATTGTATTCTTTTACCACCATGTGATACTTGCGTGCTTTGTTTGTTTATTCAAATGAAAGGAATAAGATATAGCCTTCCTAGTTAACAAAAAGACCAAAGAATCTTAATATTTAAAGAGATTACAAATATAACTTTTATATATGAAAAGACCAAACAGTATATAAATATTGAATTCAAGTAAAAATTATAGGTAATTTGATTTAAATTTTGAATAATTGTATTCATAAATACTTGTAAGAGACAAAAATTAAAAAGTAAATTAATTATCATTTAGTAGGATTTATAATATATAAGTTGATTTTAAGTTATTAGAGGTGCGTTTTTAGGAAAATTATAGCCTATCTTTAACTTTTTTTGAAAAACAATTTAATTTTTTTTTTTGCTTATCTAAATTTGACTCTACATGCCCCTCTCAGTTTCTTTTAACAAAACACAACAGTAAACATATGATTTTCTTTTTGTTAAACATCAAACTTACTCAGATGCTAACTTTTGGTATTGTTTTTCTGATATACTTTTAAAATATACTAAAATATATTTTGTGAAGACACAAAGAACACTATAAAAATAAAAATAAAAAATTAAACTCGTTCTTGTAACTAATATCATGGTTTGTTTGTTATGACAGTGTACATCAGACAAAGACAAAAGTGACGATTTGAGTGAATGAGGACGTGTACACCGACCAGACTAGAGTTACGATTCGAGTGCATGAGAAGATATTGTTGACACCACCTTGTCACAAAATCAAGGAAGGTGGTCGGTCATAAAGATAACAGTTGTCTTCTTAGACAATTTTTTATAATAAAAAAAAAAACTACAAGTTCCAACCTTCAATTACCCTTCACCCAATTAACTCATCCTCTTTCTTTTTATTGTGATATAAATAAATCATAGCATATTAATCTTGCTCTTACACAATTTGACATATCACAATTTCTTTGCATACCAATCTCATTCTCTTTCTTTGCTCTTACACAATTTCGCATAGCACAATATGCTCTAGAACAACATGACCCACCAGGAGCACGCAGAAATAATATCTGATGAGGTTAGAGATGAAATAAGATTATATGAATGTGCAAGGAAGTATGAAATCATAGTCAAACAGGTATGTCATCTTAAAGTTTGATGCACACTTCATCCCAGGGATAGACATTTTCTTTTTTTTTCTTTTTATCTTATCTTACGGATAAAACATAATTGATCATAATTGATTTCAGTTTGATGAACTGGTGGGGATAATGAACACGGTTCCAAAGACAAAGTGGCGCAAGGTATCATCTCTAATATTTTCTTATTTTATCCAAATTTTGTGTGTGTTTCTATAAAACATAAAAGTTTCATCTTTTAGATCGGTTTTTGAATCTTGTTTGTAAAGAGGTGCATTCAGTCGTAGTGTTTTCATTGATTAAATGTTGTTTGTCAGTACGGAAGTGTAAAGAGGTACTTTCAGCTTTAGTTTTGATTGATTATACTATGCTTTTATAGGGTGGAAGAGGGGGTGCTTCTGGCCGAAGAGCGTCCTCAAACCAGAACCAGTCAAATAGAAATGAAGCAATAGTTCAGACAGTGACAAGATTTTTGCATGAACTGAGCACTAAGTCTACCGATTCTGACTCCTCAGCAACATGATACTAACATTCATCATTATAGACACTAAATATCAGATATCATGTATTCATCATCTTGGAGTGAATAATAGTGTAGATGAGTAAAACACTTGTTATTATTTGGCTGAGATAATATTGCTCTTCTATTTCTTCTCTCTCTTCCGAAAAACATGCACAGAAATAGACTACATAAACATGGAAATGCTAGAAATCCTGAAGTTTTTTATCCCTATTATAAATAAAGAGTGACAGACGGATTAATTAAATAGTGGTCCACAAACATACACGGAACATTTGTTCTTCAAAGAAATTAAAAGAAATTAAAGATGAAACTATACATTGGCCCATAAAGGTGCACATGATAATGTAACCTTAAAAAGATTAAGAAGAAATGAGTAGTGTGACTCACGTATTTCCATATTCCGTGAATGATCCGTATGTGTAAGGTTGAGATCATAAATCCATCTGTCAATATTCTTCCATGGTTGAACACTAAGGACAAAATGACAAAATATCTAGTCAATGCTTTCATGATTATTTCATGTACCGTGAACTGCACTTCAACCTCTCCTCTTCAAGCTCTCTTTTCAATGTTTCCAACCTTTCAAGTAATACTGCATTCTCCTGGTAGGTTAGAAGGTCATTACAACACTTGACTTAAACAAGAAAAGGTAGGAAATGAATTTGGATTCTGTAGTTTTTATGTGTTATTTCTCGGCTTTCAAAATATATTGATGGAAATTGATTTGGATGTTTTAAAATATTAATATCAGTGTATTTTGAAAATATAATAGAAGACGACATCAAATATTTCGATAGAAAATCTGAACTCATAAGCCATCGTCTTTGTTGATAAATTAAATTATAGCATTTGATATAAATAAATTCAGCATCATTGGAAATAAAAATTGAATTTTGAAATTTGGAGTGATTAGTAGATATAAGTTGGCACCACATTGCATCTCTGGCATAATTAGAAGTTCAGAGTGATTATCCTTCAAAGATTTTTCTTGGTTCCTTAGGATGGATGACCCAATAGAATGATTATCATGAGGACGTAGATCTAAGGTTGATTGATAGTTTTATGAAGACGAACCTTTTGCAGTACTGCAAAGTTATGGTTAATATCAGAAGCATTCTTCCCCTTCTGAGAGGACTCCTGAAACTGCCACAAACATAATTACATGGTCATTACATGAAAGGCAAAGAGAATGCTTGATATTTCATGGAAAAATAAGTATTGATTTCTAGAATCTCGCTTGATCGAGTGCCAATTCTATTATCTTGGTGCAGTTGGTGCAGTTATATCACAACGCTATTACTATCTACTGAAATTAAGAAGGCTAAGGTGTGAAACAATACCAACCAAAGAATAAGATAGAACTAGGAACTAAAGGCATGTTTGATTTTCTTCTCACTTTATGGTTTTGAAAACTATTTTTTAAAACAATTCCATGCTACTCAACAATCTCTCATCCAAAACGTATTCAATTTTTTGAAAATTATTTTCAAAACATGCTTTAAAATGAACAACAGAAACAGCTGATAGATGGTTCCTGATCCTCTTTTTGTATACTTCCTTTGCTTTTCCTTACATAACTAAAAACAGTTTTTGAAAATCGAAATCAAACACACCCTAAATCTTTTCTAATTCAGTTTGCAAGGTAGAAAGTGAAAATCCAAATTAAAGATTAAATACCAGTTGAAGCTCCTGCAAGCACTTCTTTGTCCTATCTACCTCCTCATCATACCTCAGTCTCCACTCAGCAGATTCATCCATTGCCTCCCTGTTAGCAATATCAAACTGCTGCCTGCAAACACAAGAATAAACCAAACATCATTATTACAGAAACAATAATCTTATAATCCTCTCACAACAGTGATTAAATGTCACAGAACAAGTCAATTCAAGCTATGATTAGTGCAAACTCTTTCCTCTGAATGACCGCCCTCAATTGGTTCAATAAAAATTGGGAGAAACATTGGAACAGGTTAGTATCATCATGTTCCACTTATAAAGAACAATTTGTGCTTTACATGATTGGTATAATAACACAGCAAGCCTTATAAGGCCAAAATTGGAACATAAAAAGGGTATATTTCATTTTCAAAAGGAACATTGCAGAAAAAAAAAATGGGAATGGAAAGAATTTGAAGAAATGGTAACCTTATGATTTGAGTGTCATCAGCGGAAAGGTTGTAGTGAATGGCCCAGAGTCTAAAATAGACTGCAACGCCCATTAACATTAGAAAAGCGAGTGTGGCTAAGATCGAACTTCTCTTCGCTCCCATCATTCTTCTGTGCTGTGTTCTGTTCTGATCCTCTTCACTCACTCATTCTTCTACCAACAAAGTTGTTGGGGTTTTCAAACAACCAACGTTGCCACTGACTATCATCACCTTCATTGGACCTTGCTTCGCCTTCAAATCGATCTAACTTCTTTTACTCTTTTTCGCATTTTGGAATTTAGTTGACTTTTTTTTTTATTTGGGCTTGGGCTAATAATTTGCTCCTATGAGTGTCCCACTGGGCTTCTCTGAGCAATAAATATGTAGCTGCTTCTTCCTCCATAGGCCAGTGAAATGACATTTTTGCCCCTATATCTTCTAAACTAGATTATATTGTAGTTAACTAAACTATATAAAATTAAAAATAACTCAACTATTAAGAGTAGAATTGAACTGTAATTTACATTAGTTAAGTTTTGGAAAAACTGTACTTGGAACAGTTAAGTATTCACACTAACGGTTAAATATTGTACTGTTCATTAGTTAAAGCCTTTAACTGTTGCCATTTTAGTTGCATTTCTGTATAAATTTCGTTGAGCCACCAGCTATCTTAAAAAATTACAGACTCGTACCCTCTTTCTCTCTCATTACATTGATGGGAAAATAAATTTACTCATTGAATTATGAAAAATAAATTCAAATAAAAATTCACAATTTAGCTTATTCCGATGAGTATTGTGAGGTTTCTTCAGTGAAAATATAACAAGGTGGAAAACTTGATATAAAGAATTTTTATAATTTTGATTTCTTCTTCTAGTTTATATCATATTTGTCGTCTGACCGGTCACTGTAATAAGTTACCGATATTATGAGATTTTTTGAAATTCTTTCTTTAGCAACTACCACCTCTCAGTAAAAACAAAATTAACCCATAAAAGTTATACATACCTTAAATACAAAATTCATTAAATTAAAGATTAAATTTGATTATCATTTTTTATTTAATTCACACATTTTTTTAGTTATATAAAATTCTATTGAAAATATGAACTAAGTTCAAGTGAGATGAATTAGAATTCCAAAAAGTTTAAAAAACAACTCGGAGCGTGTTTGAGAAAGCGTTGAAATATTGATTTTGGAAGAATCGATTATGTAGACGAAGAAGCTAATAATATTAGCTTTTATTTGGATGTGAATTGTTTAGTTCAAAATCAATTTTAAAACCAAACATAACATGATTTTATACTGAAAAAACAATGATATAACGTGAAATCAAATACGCTATCAAACTAATGAGTTATTTATTTGAATCAATTTATGGGATGATAAAACATACTTTAAATACAAAATTCATTAAATTAATGATTAATTATAGATTAAATTTTTAATTATATTTTTTATTTAATTCACACATCTTTTTAGTTATATAAAATTTTATTGGAAATATGAACTAAGTTCAAGTGAGATGAGTTAAAATTCCAAAAAGTTTAAAAAACAATGCAAAGTAATGAGTAATTTATTTAAATCAATTTATGGGATGGTTATCCGGCTACGGTAGTCATAGAGATAGATACAGAGAAAAGATGAAAAGTTTTCATTAGAATGTAACTTTTTGAATTATATGAAAATAATTTAAAAAAAAATAGTCAATATTTTTATAATGAAAATACAAATAAATATAAAAAATTTGTAATAATAGTGTCTCCAAAGTAAAAACTCATACTAGTAGTCTTATTTTATTTTACGCGAGTCTAATAGTATTGCATTATTTTTATTACATTCTTGCAATTTTTGCTTGATTATCTTATAATAAGATCCATATATTTTAGTAGTTTTTATTTACATTTTAAACTTTTAACATCATAGGGTTTTTTTACCATTTATAATTTTAAATTTTATATCATATTATTATTATTATTATTATTAAAATCTCTTTAATATTACAAATAAGTTCATTTTAGAGATCACTTAAAGCTTATGTATCTCACTTAGGGTGACACTTTAAAACTCAACAATCATCAATCACATAAAATTTTATTAAAATATGAAAAAAATATTTAATCTCTTATATATTTAAGTTTTTAATTTATGATTTAACTCGGTATAAGAAAACATATATTTAATTTTTAATATTAGTATCGTCTTGGCTGTAACATAACATAAAAAAAATTAAAAAAAAAACATAAAACATGTAAAATTATTTGTAATTCTTTTTGATAAATAATTTTTTTTATCATGTCGGATTGGCATCTGTTTAGACTATGTTAAGTTATTTAAAAAAATTATAAAAATACAAAATTATTATTAAATAAATATGTGTGTTACACTCGGCTTAGCATACTCTAAAATAAATATTAAAAGTAAATAAGGTTGGTGTAGATATAATAGATTAACTAAAAGAAGTACTAAGAATAGATAAGGTTGACATCTATTTAGCATACATTAAAAGATTATAAAATTTATATAATTATTGTATATTACAATCATATACAATAAAATTATTACAATTCGGTTTAAAAATAATACAGTTTGGTTTAAAAGTATTGCAGTTCAGGTTAAAATAATGTAGTTCGAAAAACAATTTAGTTTATAGCAATTCAGTTCATATTACAGTAAAGTTCAGTTCAATGTAATTCAGTTTGTTAAAACAAAAAATAGTTCAATCATCTGAACTATTTTTCAGTTCAGTTCGGTTCACATAAACTATTTTTCAGTTCAGTACAATGTAGTTCAGATCATTTTTGTCAACTCTAATGGTCTGGCCCTAGTTTTCCAAAGCAATATGGAACAATGACGGATTTAAGACCTTAAGTTAGTGAGAGTAATTTACTTTTCAAATAATATAAATTAATAATAATTATCATCATGCATATGAAAATAGAGATATAAGTATCAAAATCATAAATTCAATGTATTTATCAAAATCATTGAATGATCAACTCATTGTCAATCTTATTGAACACATCTTTCTCAATATAAGTCACTAGACAATTATTCATCAATGCATCTCTCATCCGATTCCGCAACCTATTTTTCACAATTTTCATGGCACAAAAGACTATTTCCATTGTTGTTATGGCTATAGGCAAAAATCATTGCTAACTTCAAAAGAAGGTAAAATGGATAAGCAATATGTCTTCCAGATTCAACCAATTTCTCAGAAAGATGTATGATTCCTTTCACATATGAAAATTCTACATTACTGTGTATATCAATGATATAAGTCTCAAGTTGATAATCAAGCATCACTAAATCCATTACAGAGAATTCACATGGATAAAACTTTGCAAATTCAATTAGCCTTATCTTATCAAAAGTAAAGAATAAATTGGTTGGATTCAAACAATCCATGCAAAGAAGCAACTGAGTATTTATCTCTATAAAATGACCATTAAATTCTTGAAATTGCATGTCCACAACAGTATAAAATAATTCAACATGATAATGATGCTCAATTGTGATAGCTTGAACTTTACCTCCATATTGTGATCTCCCTTTAGAAAAAAAAAATGTCTTCCATATTGGGAATGTCAATGAAATGCTTATTGCAAAATGAAATTACTTCTTGTGGTAAAGACTACCGTCCATTTTCCCTCGTAGTTTGCATTTGTGATGTTAACCATGTTCATAGTATTGATGATGTCTTGACCTTTCATTTGCAATGCTTATGACAATTCATTTGAAATACTTAAGACATTTTTCATCAAATGCAATGTGAATGCAAAATCAAATTCCTCTAGAAAATGTAAAAGACCACTTGCTTCATCTCTTTGATTTGCATTTGATCCACCTTCTTTTATAATTTCAAAAACATCAATTGTAGAAGAATACATCAATTTCAAATTGATCAAAGTTGCATATTGTGAACCCCAACGAGTATCTACAACTCATTTAAGATTAGTTTCTTGACTTAAACCTTGTCTACTAAGAATTTCTCCTTTTCCCAATGCCTTTTTAACAATTCATTTGTTTTTAACGAAGCATGTCATTTCGTTTGCAAGATCCCTTAACAATATTTACTGAAGTGGACACCGAATTAAAAAAGAAAGACAATTTGAATGTGATATTTTGCCATAACAACTAATGTGAGTTGTAATTGAGCAAAACAATTTACATGAAAAACATATGAATTCTCTTTTAAGATCAAACTTTTAGACCACAAAATTTTCCTTGCTAGCACAATCATAATCTTGTTCACAAATTCTTGATATACCAAGGGGTGAACCCCATTGATGGAAGAAAACCCATTTGCTCACTCCTTGCATCGTTTACAACAATAACAATTTCCCCACTCCGTTCCGTTTTCCCACTGCAATTACAATCTCAAATGTAAATTTATATTAGGATGATATAATTCATAATATAAATTTTGCATTATTAATTGTATAATTCATAATATCTTTCAAATTTGCACTATTTGAAATATAAATTTACATTAAGAATTATACAATTCAAAATGTAATTTGTATTTTAAATTATCTTCTAAATTTTATTACGAATTATACAATCTAAAATTTATCAAATTAATATTTTGAATTTCAGGTCGTGTAATCCAAAATATCTACAAATTTTATTATCCGAAACTATAATTAAAACTCAAAAAAATATTTTACACCATCATTATTTATTAAACAGGGATATAATTAAAATTATAGAAAGTATGTGTGCAAGAAGAAGAAGTTTCCTAAATACGTTAAAAAAATGAGGCTTATACAACTCAGGCCCGTATGTTGAGGTAGTAGAATTGGAAACTGAACAATTCCTGACCAAAGACAAAACAAAAAAAGATGCCTTGTTCTTTTTGCACCCCATTATTAATAACTGTATTTCCTTATTAAGAGAAAAAAAACATTAATATCCCTTTCATCGGACCATGTTGTCATTGTCATTGCTGCTGCCTTTATCCACTACAAAGAAAGGCTCATTCTGATAAGCTTATTATTCAGTATTTTGAAGAGTTTATCCTGAAAAACTCATTCCAGAAGTTAATATACATGTTTTCAAATTTTATTTTCATATGCATTTCATACTTTTCATAAAGTTTTATTTATTTTTTTCTAAATCTTGTTAATAGTTATGAAATTGTAACTATTTTAACTCTTTATTTTTAAGAAAAAAATCATAATGACATTGCATTAATTTTTTATTTATTTATATGTTGTAAACCGATTTGTTTTTGTTATTTTTTAACATATTAAATGAAATTATTTAAAATAATTCTTTAAAATACAAACTAAATTAAAAAATAATAATTTTAAAGTATATTTAAATAAAATTAGATAGTAAAATATTAATACAAATGAATTTTTTCTTTCTAAAAGTAAAATTTAAATCAGTTATACCATAAAATGTAAGTTTTAATTCTTTTTGATAAACTTTAAATTTATAGGCTTAAATAAAAAATATATATATATAAGTATACGAAATTAAATTTTAAACAGTCATTTAATAATTAATCGTTGTTTACTAATATTTTTAATTTAACTTTTTAATTTTTGAAAAAACAAATACTCAAATATAATTTACATAATAATTATATTCATCCCATAATAACTAAAATATTTGTAGAACTATATGGATAAAAAACTTGTTTATTGTCATCCCTCTTGGTGGATTATACTTCATCCAATGTCTTGTAAGAAAATAAAAATAAAATATTGAAGCGAGGAAACAATTGCTACATTAAATAGCGTAATTTATAAGTAATTAAAGCAGAAATTAAAATATTAGTTTAATATAATTATTTTAAAATAACTAATGTGGTTAATATGAAATAAGAAAGAACTAATAAACAAATATCATAAATAGGTCAAGCTTTTAAGAAATGATTCGCGATTATAATTTTTATGCTTCTTCTCCATTGCTTTTTATATGTTCTAATTCTAAAAACAAAATTGTTCCATATGTTCTTTTAAAATTTCAATAACACATTCATTAATATATATTTTTGTATTATTCGGGTTGTTAGAAAAAAAATTAAATTTAAATAATTTACACATGTATTTATTGTGATAGATGAAAAAAGAAACAGACAGAATAAAATCTTATAAAACTATTTTATTAGTATAAATTTTTTTTATCATATTTATTGATTCTTATCCTATAGAGAAGTTAAGATCAATATTGAAGCAACAACGACAACTCTTAACTTTTTTTAGTTATAAAAGTGAAACACAGAAGTATCCATGCAATGCAGCAAACCCTCCTAATCACTTTCTCTGCGTCAACAAGTAACTACACACATGGCTGAATTGTGTTAGAGTACGGGAATTCAACATTATCTGTGTTGCAAATGATAACAATTAAAAATATGTTGTGGGTTTGGTAATGTTTTGCTTGCTTTGGCAAAGGAAATGGAGAAGCAATGAAGCATATCCAAGGATAGAGGATCGGATTCAATATAATATTCCTCTACGACTCTCATATTATTAAGCATGTTAATGTGTTACAGATTTTATATTAATTAAAAATAAACTATTTAAAATATATTAATTAAAATAAAATTTATTTTATAAATTTATTTTATAAAATTAAATTAGATATAATATTATCTCTAAAAGACTACATAAGTTATGGTAATTGATTTCACTAGCCTTCTAACGATGTTGAAACCTACACGATACTTTCTTTGAGTTACGAATTCATAAACCAAAGGACACGAAACTTGGGTTGGTTAAGACAAAGATATATAATGTTTTACAAAAAAAAGGTATATTCTCTTATCCTGTCCAACCGGTCATACTTATCTTGTATGCAGTGGCAGATCTTGATTAAGAATGTTGGAGGGGCCAAAGTAATATGATTATTTGATTTTGATTGAATCATTAGTATAATGTTTTCAAAAAATAACTTATGTAACTGAACAATTGAATCATCAAATTGGATCATTAGTATAATGTTTCAAAATGTGAAGAAGTAGAATCTATGTTGTTTTTCATTGTAGTTTTTCTTTTATCACTTTTAAAAAAACATTTATTATTTTATTCTTCACCAATATACTTTTTTTTAAATATATTAAAAAATAATTTGTTATAATCTAATAAAAAATTGAGAGACATAATTATTAAAAGAGAAATATATGGTAGTCAAGTCACAATTAAAAATCGGTTATGAAAAAA
>Ga0214544_1001253_pt1 | contig 51882 bp, 25 predicted proteins | sample CNSS3metaG_FD_160074 | JGI IMG/M metagenome (GOLD analysis project Ga0214544, IMG submission 160074) | Root nodule microbial communities from cowpea collected in UCLA plant growth center, Los Angeles, California, USA - CNSS3 | ecosystem: Host-associated > Plants > Roots > Nodule | place: USA...
TATTGAAGTAGTTAGAACACGGGTACGGGTATGGGTACGAGATTATACCCGTTACCCGGTGGGGATGGGGATGGGAAAAAAGTTTGATACCCGTTGGGTTTGGGTATGGGGATGGGGATGAATTTTTGATGCGGGGATGAGTATGGGATAGCGAAACCCGTCCCCGCCCCACCCCGTTGTCATCCCTAGTTCTTAATATTCATTTTATGATGAACTAGTTCTTAATAAAATTAATTAGCAAATATTACATATTGAAGCTATAAAATATTGTATAATGAAAATCAATTATGAAAATAAATATTTTTATTAGTTTTACGGTGTGAGAATTATATAATAGAAACTCTTTTTAATTTTTACTAAAGTGAAAAATAATATAAAAATAAAAATAGTTAGAAAATAATTTTAATTTTTGTTGATTGTAATAATTATACATTTTTTTAAGCGGAGAGTTTCAAAATAAAAACACATTACAAAAGGTTAATATATGAATAAGAATCATTTTATGGATTTTTAAAGTTCCTTTAGATAATACATGCTGATATTATATTACAACGCTCTCAATAGGTTATTTAGTATGGTAATTCTTTTAATACATAGGCTATTAATTAATATCATATAATGATAGAAATTATAAGTAACAATTTTCAAAGGGATAAAAAATAAAAAATAAATTAAAAAGACCAAAATCATAATTAACTTATTTTACATAAACTGAAAACAAAATTTTATCATTATTATTATTTTAAGATGTAAATAAAATATGAATTTAGATTTTACATTAAGCTTATATGTTGAATAAAACGACCATTCCAAATGAGATATAATAGTTATAATATATTAATACGAGACACTTAAAAAACATTTAAATTCATAAAATAAATATTAAATCTTAAAATGAATATTAAAAGCTAAAAGTAATAATTCGAAAATTTGGCAAGCAAGAATAACTTTTTTTTATTGAAATTAAAACTAAAATTCACACTATTTATCAAAGTTAAAAACACTTATTTCATATTTTATAAAATAAAATAAAAAATCATTAATAATATAAAAGTAAAAATGCTCAATAAAATTCTTTAAAATTAATATAATAAAACAATTTGAATTCATATAATTAAATAATTACATATAGAAGAGATTAAAAAATGTGGTTTTATCTCTCAGAGAGTCCAAATTAAAATCTTCCCAAAATTTTGCCCTTAGCCTCCTTCTTTCTTATCCATCATTTATACCCAACCAACCCATTTTCCATTTCCAGTGAAACTTTGTGTGGCCTTCATCGTTTCCACCACTTCACTTCCCATGGCTGCAGCTTCAATGTCTATGACTTTCAACCTCGCAACAGCGTTCAAGGGCCTCTCCTTATCTTCTTCTTCCTCCTCCTTCTTCGCCGGAGCGTCTCTCCGCGCGGGGCCCACCTCGGTGGTCTGCCTCCCACGCCGCCGCCCGCTCATAATCGAGAACGCCCACAAGAAGGGGGCGGGAAGCACCAAGAATGGCCGCGACTCCCAGAGCAAGCGCCTCGGCGTCAAGATTTACGGCGACCAGGTCGCCAAGCCTGGCTCCATCATCGTTCGCCAGCGCGGAACCAAGGTGCCTCTCCCTTACCATTTTCTCTTTCGCTTTTCGGTGAATTCCGGTTGCTAAGATATTATTCACGTTAGTGAAGAGACTTCGTTTTTTGTTTACTAAGGATGTTTGGAACAACTTCACCATGGCTAAAAAAATGAAAAAAAAAAAGAGCTTGTGTTTAAGTTAATTTGTATGCACTCTCGAATCACTTTTCCAATTTTTTTTTTTTTAATATCTGTATAAACTAATCTTATTCTGAATGAAATAGTTTGTCATATTAAGACTATTGAGATAAGCTCGAAGCATAATTGAATTAGCCTGTTCAAGTCTTACTTTTAATTTATGCACGATTGTTAAGTTTGGTGATTTTCTACATGAATTGAGTGGAATAAGGGTGGTGGAAGTCAGTTTGAAGAGAAACTAGTTGAATGTTAAGCATCTCCATGAATTTCTCCACGAAGAGAAACTAATTGAGTGGTATGTGATGATAATGTCACCGATTATACGACTATGAATGTCGTTTTTGGAGACGACAAAATATAGATTTAAGTAAAGCTTAAATGTTTTTCATGTTGGAGTTTCCCCTTGGTAATGGATGGTAATCTTTAATGCAAGACATTACTGATTTGAAACTTCAGTTCTGATGGGAGAACTTTACCAGAAGCACCAGAGGAATTGTTAACAGACAACTTAGGTACTGAATCTAATGTGCTTTTTGGTGTATGTCTTGAAATTTGTCGTTGGTAATATGTGCAATAAAGGTGGATGTTAGTTATTAAGGTAAGATTATAATTTTAGTGGGAGGATAAGACCACAAGAACACAATGTACTACGCTTAAGATTTGTTTGTGGTTGAAAGAAGTTGGAGGTATAGTCTCAATTGTTGGGTTGCATACACTCACGGAGTAACAGTTTGGTGTGGCCTTCTGTTTTTGATTTTCAAATGGTGAATGGAGATTGATGGTTTTCGGAAGGTGGTGGATTATGGATAAGCTTTTCTTGCTTTTTGTGATTTGTTGATTAATGCTTTATCAATAGTTTACTATTGAATTGGTGCTTGGAATAAAAATTTACATGAATGTGCATTGGCAACCTCATGATAATCAATGTTTACTGCACTATTCAATGGCTAGAAAACTAATACAAAATGAGCAAAAAATGAATAGGGACTTCTGACTAACGGAGTTGCCTTGTACAATCAACAGTAATAGTTTCTTTTGATGATTGTTTACCATAGTAGAACTATTCTATAACTTTTATAACTCTGTATAGACTGGAAGAAATTCCTAAGTCGGTTTTATGTTAGTTGTTATAATGGTAATGGAATGGTAGTGATGAAGTGATGGGGAATCTCATAGTCACAAATGCAGTCAATAATCAATCTATTTAGTAGCAGAGCTGGAGGACAATTGTATTTTAGAGGAGGTCATGCTAGAGAAATGAAAAACAATACAAAAACATCTTTTACTAGTTCTTAAATCTTTTCAAAACCAAGTTAATGCCGTTTTCAACATATCTTGCCGTTGTTACAACAGTTTACTGTACATACTGTCTAATACAAGCGCCATTCTCATTGTTTCAATCATCTAATTTTTTATTTTTTTTTCTGCAAACCTTGAAGTTTCATGCAGGAAAGAATGTGGGGCTTGGCAAAGACTATACCATCTTCTCCTTGATTGATGGAGTGGTAAAATTTGAGAAATATGGACCAGACAGGAAAAAGGTTAAATAATTTTCTTACAACTAGATGATGACATGTGTCCTATAATCCTTGAGAATACAAATTAATGGGCTATGCAACAACATGTATTACTACAGGTGAGTGTTTATCCTCGAGAGGTACAACCTGAGAACCCCAACAGCTATAGAGCAAGGAAGAGAGAGTTCTTCAGGTTGCAGCGTGAACGCAAGAAAGCTAGACAAGAAGGAACAATACTTCCACCCCAGCTTGTTCTGGCTTCTGCTGATGATGCATCAATCACTAATCCAATATGCTGATTCTGATTAGATTAATTTACTGTGTAAAATACACGTCTCAATTTTATTTTTTCTGCCATTGTGTATCTCTAAATCTTGTAACATTTTATTGAGTTCTGTTAAAGTATCGATGTACCAAGATGTCTGTCCTTGTTTTCTGGGCAGGAAAATTGAATTCGTGATCAAAATCCATCTTTAGTGTTCTAAACCAGTACCCTCTTCAACTTATTCTATAATTTTTCATTTGATGAATGAGAGAAGTCTTTTGCTTGAGAAGTTAACGTATTCAAAACATTTAGTCATCACTTGTCATCTCAATCATGACATTGCTTGATGAATTCTGCAGCATGAGAACTTGTTTTTGTAGTATTTATTACGTGTTGTATTCACCCTTCTGAAGTGTGAAAATGAATTAGCGTCAGGGTGATGTACAAGTACGCTTTAATGAGATTCATTGTAATTAATTGGAAAAAGAATCAGTTCCGTCTCAAACAAATGAACTTCGAAGTAACCCAAACCAACTCAACTGCAACCACTGAACATGAAGAGGAGAAAACGGAATACTAATTAGCCACTTCAAATAGCATGAAGAGGAGATAATATATGATAAAGGGAACATGATTGCCCTTACTTTTATAAAAGAATATTTTACACATTTTATATTTTTTAATTGAGCTTTCTCTTTGCTCAATTTTTTTTAATTGATGACATAATTTTTAAATTATTATGTCATCTTATTTATTTGTCTTTAAAAAATATGTGCAATTTTATGATTAATATAAAATAATATAGTTGTTCATATAAAGTAAGTGACTTTTATTACTTTAATTGAAAATAACATGGAGCTTCTTTAGTTCTTAGGATAAAGTTTATATATCTAAATAAATGAATATATAAATACCTTTTTATTTTAAGATATATTCCGAAGATCTTTCATTGATTGAAAATATATCGGATAACAACGGTTGTCACCGTTTACATTAATGGTAGTCGGTGGCGGATCTAAGATCCTAAGTCAGTGGAAGTAATATTAAAAAGTTAGGAGGACAAATATATAAGATTAATGGAGGAAAAAAAATATTTGGTAATAATTTTAAAATGGGTACACTTGTACACCTCATGTACACATGGGTCCATTACTTATAGTAGCGATGATTATCCCTTAGTTATTATGGGTATTGAAGTTAAAGAAAGTCATGCAAGAGCATCATGTCCTCATTACCTACATCAAAATGATAAATCAAAATAAAAGTCACATCACTCAATTATTGATAAAATACACTCAATTGAAAAATATAAAAACTTTGAATACTATAGATAAATAAATTAAAAATATATCGATTAAAAGTAACCAAATTTATGATAAACTTAAACTTAATTAAACCTAATTTTATTTTAAAGTGTGAATTTATGAGATGTGAATTTAAAGGCACACATACTCAACCCAAATGATAAGTACCATCTACTCTTTCTTGTGTATGTTAATGATGACCCAACTATTTAGTAAATGTAAAATCTTCAATCTGAATTATATATCATTTACAAAAGTGGGTATAAACTGAGTTTTCTTATGTAGGGAGAAAGACAAATTCGGATATATTTCTCCTACAACATGTCCAAACAAACCCATTTTCAGAGATTTTTCACATCATTTGAATGTTAACTGAAAATCCTTGTGACAGAAATCATGATTGCAATGTCTCAAGCTTAGTAAATTAACATACATACACACATAAAACATCACTAATCATCTAAAAACTTTAAGCGAGTGATTTACACTGGTGAAGCCTCCATCAACCATGAGATTGTCTCCACTTATATATCTTGCATCATCACTTGCAAGGAATAACACAGCATTAGCCACATCATGAGTAGTTAACTCCACACCCTGCAAGTTCGCCATTCTCCCTGTAAAATCACGAAAACCTTCCAAAGCATCCTCAGTTCTTTCATCCTCAGCCAAATGGGCCACAGACAAAGCTGTTGCAACACCATAAGGTGACACACAATTCACTCTTATGCCATATTTTCCCAATTCAGCTGCAACATTCTTTGTCAGCCCCAGAACAGCATGTTTGGAACCTGTCAGAAATAATTCAAACATGAGTGAGAGTCTCACGTGAAATAAAAATGATAAAATTAAACATCATATAAAACAAAAGATTCATAAAGTCATTGTCTTAAGATTTTGGATTAAAAATAGTGTCTGGAAGAACCTGTGTATGCATGTGGTCCAAGGCCACCAATCACACTTGCTACACTGCATAAAGAAACGATTGAACCCTTCTTCTTTGGGATCATGATTCTGGCAGCATGTTTCATGCCGTGGAACACTCCCTTCACATTCACACTGAACACCTTGTCGAATTCTGATAAGTCTGCATTGCGGATGTCAGGACTAGGTGATCCAGAAATTCCAGCATTGTTGACTATGATGTCGAGGGTGCCAAATCTATCCACAGTGAAGTCCACTGCATGGGAAACATCTTCTTCCACAGTGACATCACCATGGAAATAGACAACATTTGCTTCATCGTTAAGGGATTCACACACCTGCTTTCCAAGGTTGTCTTGCACATCAACTATACAAATTTTAGCACCGTGAGAGTGGAACAGACGCACGATGCTTTCTCCAATTCCATCTGCCCCTCCTGTAACCAATGCCACTTTGCCTGATAACCTTTCAGAAAGAGACCACAGAGAACTTCGAGGTTCAGAGATATACATCAAAGTAGAAATGTGTCAAACATTATAAACAACTCAAATACAATCCTAAAATGCCTATGACATATCAAATAAATTTAACAAAGACTAAATTCACGTATTTCGAAAAATAAAAGATTAAATTAATCCTAAATTTTGAAATGGACTAATTTTAAAATAAAAAAAAAAAATTTAACTTTTTTTAGGTAATCCAACTTTTTTGTAATATTTTATAGATATAAATATATGAAATGTTTGGGATTATACATCGATTAATATACAAATAAATGTAAATCTCATTTTACAATATTTAATCGAATCTTCCTGTACAAACGGCAGAATTTGACTTCTGGGTGTTGTGTATAATCAATATTATTTTGGAAACTATGTGTATAAATAGTAAGTGTTTCACATGTTTAAGCCGATTTTAACACCTTGTTTGAACCAAATCAGGAAAGAGTAAATAAACATCTGACAAAGAAAATCTCTCAAAGATTGGGAAAAATCCCAAACTCATGAATTGGTTGAATAATAAGAGTAAGACTGGTAAAATCACATCACTGCAGAAAATAAGCCTAATATGTGAAAACATTACCAATTCAACAGATTTAAAAAAAAATTAACCTGAATAAATTACTTATTTCATTAGTCAACTCAAAACCACAATTTTTTCCCTTGTAATGTTATCAAAACAAGAGAGAAAGAAAGAGATGAAGAAGTAAAGCTTGCAGCAGCAGCAACAGGGTATGGTACTTCAACTATCTAACTGGTTTCCACAAAATCTGACTCATGAAAACATTTGAAAAGTTGCTTAAACTAGATCCAAAACCAGAAACAGATGTTGCTCAATACAAATAAGTTCAAAACTGAGCTAGAAAGTGATTATATATATGCATGGCTATAAAGGGTGTGTTTGACCTGAGAAATATGTATTACCTTGGAGTTGGAGCTGAAGCCTGAAGAACACTGGTGGTGGACATGGCTGTCTGATTTCTCTGTCTTCCTCCTCCAATAATCTATGAAGGTACGGAAACACAGAAAAGTAGTTATTAGGATGAGAAAAAGGTTGACAAACACAACATTTCTTCTTCTATATGTGTTAAAAACTATTGAAAAGAAAGTGACTGAAAGATGAAATAAAAGTTAGGGAGAAAAAGTGAAACCGGTAAAAGAATTGAAAAAAAAAAAAAACACATGGTAGGTCTCATTTTTTTTTTTTACAGTTATTTTTGTTCTCTAATATCTAGGAAAAATCCAATCTTGACTTTATATTAATATAAATTCTCTTTCATCTTTTTTGAACCAAACAAGTCATGTGAGCTTGACATGTATTTTTATCTTGTCTTATATGATATTATTTAAATATCTCTCTTACCCTCTATACTTCAAAACTAAACATCAATATCTATTGTAATTTTACTAAAATAACACTAATATCTTTTCTAATTTGTTAGCAAACGAACATCACTTTTTTTTTTCTAGTGTATTATGAAAATTTCAAAGGACAAGTCTTATAATATTCAATTTTGTTTACTTTTAAGGAATTTATATATCAACACTCTGCACTTATATCTAAAGTAGAAAAGTAGTAGTGGACCTTATGTAGATGAAGTTGTGGACCACATTTAGATTATAAAAATTAAATATTAAAATTTTAAAATATAAAACTAATTAAATGATTTAGTTACAGAAATTATATTCGTTTTTTCATATAAGGTGTTCTTATATCACAGTTTCTAATTCTCTAATTTTAAAACAAAGATGCATGCATTGTTTATTTTATCAATAAAGTAATACTAGTATGTCTTGTTTTATGTATAGTAGTATTACAATAACATAATTTAATAAATTTAAGAGTATATGTTTTGACTGTTGTGTAATTTTTTTCTTATATTGGTAATATATAATAATTAAATAATTCCATGATTTTTTTTATAAAAAATATTCAATAACTTATATGTTAAAATTTTAAAGTTTTATTATTTTTATCAAGTTTTAAACAATATGTTATTTCAATAAAATAATGGATGTAAAACGAATATAATTTATTAAAAATATAAGGAAGGTGGTTCTCTATTTAAAACGAGAAAAAGGATAAATGTGAATTTATTAAAATATAAAAAACATATTTATTTATTTTAAAAATAGAAGAAAAATGTAACAGTACGTTGTGGTCCTCAAAATATATAAATGCAATTTTTCTATTCTGTTGTTCACTTCAAAGATAACATTAATGTACCACACACAAAAATTACTTTTTTCAAAACATTTGGACATTATTATGTCTCATGTTAGTTTAAATAAATGAATAATGAAATTTTATGCGCTAATAGAAAGGTCTATTATTAAGACATGCCCAACAAACCAAAATATCCAGAAAAATAATTGCAGATCACTTCTAACTTTTATTTTCAGTTCATTTTTATCTTACTGGAATATCTCAATCAAAATTTATTTCTGGAATCTTTAACGTGAAATCTTTTTTAAAACACGAATTGTATTTGAAACTTTCATACGATCAAAACTTTGATGCTGGAAATTTAAGGATTTTAAGAATAGTAATGGTTTTACGGGACTCCATTATTTTATTCATAAAAAATTTAACTATAAATATAATATTTTATTAATATTCATTCGGTAAGAATCACTATCTTTCTAAAAAAAATTACTAAATTTCTTTTTGCCTTCATTTGTTTAAAGAGTGGAGTATGATATAATATTCATGAGGCTGAGGTCTATATTCCTACTCAATTATAATCTTAAATAGAGTAAATTTATTTTTTGTTCTTCTTTTGGGTATTTTAAGAAATTTGTTGCATGTAAGATATTTGGGGCTTCCATGACATTTAAAGGTTCAAGATGAATCTTTGTTTGGTTAGGATTGTTAAATTGTGTTTTGATCGTTACTTAGAGTTTTCTATGTGCAAGTAGAGCAACCTGTGTGAGATAGAGTATGTGGAGAGCATCTTTTTAGTCTAGGAGCGTCTATTCAGGTAAGGGAATCTAGTTTTAAATCTAAAAATATACTACTATATGATGAGTTGAAATTTGTGTGATGCTAGAATGATATAATTTGTTGTGTAGAGAATGATTTGAAATGATATTTCTAGATGAGTGAAAATCTTTGTGTGGATTTGTGATAAAATGGTTGTGTAAGATTTAACATTTGTATATTGGGTTAGAAGCTAAAAATATGTATTTGAACTTTTATGTGATTGCTTTGATTTGAAGTTTTGGTTGAATTGATATTTTATTGTTTGTGGAACTAGTTTGAATTGACTAGGATTGTCTAATTTGATCTATCATATGGTTATTTTGAACTAAAACTAGGTATTTTAAAATAAAAAAGGAACTAATGTGGCATACATAGACAAGTTGGACAAGTTATTTAGGTCAAATTGGAAGTCAAAACATCTGATACAGCGTCGGGCGATACCACATAACCATTGAGCACCATTCGTGGGAACCTAGACAATGAGCACCAAAGGTCTAGACTGTCAGACAATACTCTGGGACTGTTGGACGCTCCTAAGTTAGTGGTTCCAGTGGTCTAGGGCATTGGACGCCACTCTGAGACCGTCAGGCGCTCACTTCACAATGAGCACTAGGGAATTTGGTGTTGGGTGCCAGGTGTAAGGCACTAAACGCGATCCTATTTTAGGTTTTGGACAGTCTTGGTAAAATTGGGATTCCCGCTTCGTTAACCACTGGATCGAGCTGACATTTTGATAACTAGTTCTAAACATATGAATCTTTATTTTGACCATTGGGATCTTTGATTAGATCTCTAGGATTAGAGTAATGTTATTCATAGTTTGATGTACTTAATGTAAATATTGCAAGTGAATATTATGCTAATGCAAGAAATAAATTATGTATTACTAATGTTTAAGTTGAATTAAATGATATTTGATGAGTTTGGATGGAAGTAGGAAACATATGTATGACATGGTGTGTTAATTTAAGATTATATGAGAATGTGATGTATGAATGAGGTTTGTGAATGTTGTTTGTGCTTTTAAGTAGTTGTATTTTACTCTAGGTTGATATAATTGTGTGGATTAGAGTAAGAAGTAGTAATCTCTAAGATGGAGATGTTAGTGTCTGAATGATGTGTGGAGTGTATTCATTGAATGGTTTGTATTAGGGATGACAATGTGGGCTTGGTCTGGTGGGTCAGCCCACATGCCTATAGAAAAAAATGTTGGGCAAGCCGAGATGTTGAGCCCGTTGGCCCATAAAAGTCTAACCCGCATAACCCGCAACCCGTGCGGGCCAAAGGCGTAACTAGGCAAGTTGGCCTGTAGCCTCATAAAAAAAAACTTGCACTTGTGTATATTTGTTACTTACCTTTTGGACTTCTGCATGGACGTTCCAAATTCTTGTATGAGTGAAAAAGACAAGTGTTATATATTTCTAAATGTGCTAAAATTTGAATAATTCATCGTGCATGTCAAAGTACGAATTGAATATGATAAAAATGTTGGATTATCAATTTATCATTCAACTCTCTACAATCTTTGCTTAATTTTGTGAACTTGTTAAAATTTCCCAATTTGTTGAACATTGAAAGCTTTATCATACGAAATTTAAAAAAAAAAAGTGGGTCGGCCTGCGGGCAAGACTTTTAAGCCCGCATTTTCAAAGCAGGGCGGGCCAGCCCAGTTCAAATTTCGCAGGCCAAGTGCGGGGCAGGACTAAATGGGTAGAACCGGCCAACATTGCCACCCCTTGTTTGTATTGAGACTATCCTGGCTCGGCTAAGTATTGGAGGAGAAAATTACATAGAGTGAAAGTTGAAGGAGATCATCATATGTAGTTTTATGATCATGGGATGGTGAGGAAGGGTCATGGAAAGATGAGGGTGAATATAACATGTGCATGGTCCTAGAGCCTAATCAATATATTCAGTCTTTTGGAGGTCTTGTATATGGTATGATGACTTTGAAAGAATGTGAATGTGTCATGTGAGATTATGTGATGGTTTGAGCTATTACTTTTTGAATGAAATGAAGTATGAATACAATTATATGATGGATCTTTTATTATGGTCATAATATTTAAATCTATTTAATAATCTTTTATTATGGTCATAATGTATATCTGTATATAAATATAAGTATGATATTTTATTATAGTCATAATATTGAATTGTTAGTAAAATTTGAATGACTCTAGCTTACCCTTACCTTTTGTGTTTCATGTAGTTTTATCCACCTGCAATGATCGTATGTTATACTTAAGCAAATAATAGTGCAAATGAGAGACATTAGCACTGAGATAGTCATAGAAGGGTGTAGATAGTGGAAGCTACTTATGTTAGAATCCTTGGTATGGTATTGCATAGATTTCTTGATTCAATTGGTTTAGTATTATGATTTTGCAAACTTTCCTATGTAAATCATTGAGGAACAATCTAATACGTGGAGCATACCTATGTAGTTTTTATGCTTAATACCAACTATGATAATGCTTTAATTAGTAGAGTAATTCTACCTATCCGGGTTGTTACAACAAATGTTTGCCATTTTGAAATATCCAACTTCATAGTTTCTCTCCATAAGATGTTAGAAGTTCTTTAACACCAAGAAAATGAAACCAGAACCAAAAAAACCTGAGTCATGAGATTGAAATTGAAGGTGTTTGTAAACAATATCAAATATCATATTGACTCTAATGGGTCTGCCGGGGAAAGATTTATTAGAAAAAATACAATCCTAATAAAAACTTGAACCTAATCCTTATAAAGAAATTAATATCACCTCCATTTTAAAACCCTAAGACAATAATAAATTTATAGGTTTTTCTTCTCAAAGTGTTGTTCAACTTTCTCACTTAACTCATATTTGAATTCTCAACCGACCTCAACAAAGTGCTTAGAGATAAGTTGAATAAGTCATGAAAATTAGTAGAGTAAAAAACCATGAAAAAATCATCCAATCCAATGACATTCCAGATCAAGGACTGGACTTTGGACTTGAGTGTCAAGAATTGAAGAAAGGGATAAACGATATGATCAAAATTTACTTAGATCCTTTTATAACCTCACAGTGCTAGACAGTCACTGATAAACTTCAATTAGACCAAGGAGAAGAGTACGTCACTTTGGTCCCTTTGTGAGTTGCATGGAGATAAATTTCACATAAACTGAATTTAAAGTGTGCTGTGATACTGAAATACTAAAACTTCAGGATAAACAAGCATACTTGAACCGGAATAATCATATTATTTGTATGTTTACTGAAAATCCTTGCAGTAAACTTAATGATATTGCAATGTCTGAAATGAAACTGCTAACAAACAAACATTGGAAATCATCTAAAAACATGGAGTGAGTGAGTCACACTGGTGAAGCCACCATCAACCATGAGATTGTCTCCACTGATATATCTGGCCTCATCACTTGCAAGGAAGAGAACTGCATTAGCCACATCATGAGCAGTTAACTCCACACCCTGCAAGTTGGCCATTCTCCCAGTAAAATCGCGAAAACTGGCCAAGGCATCATCAGTTCTCTCATCCTCAGGCAAATGGGCCAAAGCCAAACCTGTTGCAACAGCATAAGGTGAAACACAGTTCACTCTTATACCATGATTCCCCAATTCAGCTGCAACACTCTTTGTGAGTCCAACAACAGCATGTTTTGATGCAGTGTATGAATGTATTCCTATTCCACCCAAGGCACTAGCCACACTGCTCAAAGAAACAATTGAGCCTTTCTTTTGTGGAATCATAATTCGAGCAGCATGCTTCATACCGTGAAACACTCCCTTCAAGTTTATGTCAATCACCTTGTCAAATTCTGATAACTTTGTGTCACGGATATCAGGACAAGGTGATCCAGAAATCCCAGCATTGTTGACTATGATGTCAAGGGTGCCAAATTTTTCCACAGTGAAGTCCACTGCACGGGAAACATCATCCTCTATGGTAACATCACAATGGAGAAAGACAACATTTGCTTCACCACCAAGGGATTCACACAATTGCTTTCCTAGGTTGTCTTGCACATCTGCTATGCATACTTTAGCACCTTGGGTATGGAATAGCCGCACAATGCTTTCTCCAATTCCAGATGCCCCACCTGTAACCAATGCCACTTTGCCTAATAACCTGAGAAAAACAGACAATGGAAAACTTGGTGGTCACATAAATGAAACTTTAAGAACACAAGGAGAACGGTGTGAATAATGCATGAAGTAGTACTTCCTAGACAATGAAAAGTAGAAACACTAAACTGTGTAGGAAAAGAGGTTATTAGTGTGGCCACAACATGTGCCAAAAGTGTTTGAAATTTCTAAACCATTTGAACACTCATTTATGACCATTTATGGTATCTGCCTAAGTACAATTCTAAAGCTTTGTTAGAGTAAAATTGGTAGGAGGTGAAAAACTCCATTGCTCAAATTAAAATTTGCAAATCATAGAGCAAGTAATAGAAATATGCAAACAACTCATTTATTTCCCATGACATGAACTTGGCATGAAAGAGATGAAAATTGACTAATCTCTTGCATCAAAATTCCAATATCATCTACCATTCAAATACTGCATCATATGCAGAAAAGGCAGAAAATGTACCAATCACAAGCATGACTGTTTTTATCCCATGGTGTGTAAAGTGACAATGACATCTACATCCCGAGGATGACATGTAACAGTACCATATAAGATTGTTACAAAGTATAAACAAAGACACCATCAATTTATTTTGCCATTCACTGTTTTAACCAGTCACAAAGTACTCAGGCTCAGAGGAAGAATGATGAAACACACATGTATTAGTAACTTGAAACACCATGGACATACTTCTCTAGAAGGATTTCTGGAAGAAAAAAGTAGAATTGACTTCTCCATAAGTTAAAATTAGTCTATGCATAAGTTCAAAAAGTTTTTTGGAGAAACTTGAAAACATGAGAGTGCATTTACAAATTAGCTCATGTATAAGCTATGAAAAAGTCAATTTCATTTTTTTCTTTATATTTTTCTCTTGCATAGAACTCCTTATGAATAATCTGGTCTAAACAGGCCCTATATATATGAAAGATTATTGAACTGAATCTAGTTCCATATACAAATCATGTGGCTGAAATTGGCTTCTAGGTTGCTTTTTATCAAATTATGTTCACACTGGCCGTGTGTGAGTGAATACACTGAAAATAAATATGCAACACTTGACAAGCCAAACCAGATTTGACTTGAGGAATCCCCCAGGCCAATCTGTAATACTGTACAAGGAATGTTTTAGCCTGAGTTGACCATAAAGATGTTATGTCCAATTTCAGTTTTTTACACAAAAATGGAACTTCATTAGATTGGACCAGACCATTAAACTGTCTGCGGGAAGTTTTGTTTTTCCGTAAAAAATTAGATTTAACATCATAATTCACAAAAAATTGAGGGGTTTGTCACAGTTATCTGAAATGCAGAGAAAGTAACTATATCATGGTTAATCAGTATGAAGATTTTAACCCAAAATATAAAAGCATGTAACAAAAAATGATCCAAACTCAATTAGGTGGGCGTTTGAAGATTGACTCATAATAGTAGATCTGGGCTTCAGAGGAGCAAAACACTTTTACATAACTGGGAGAGCCAAGAGCTTCATAAAACAAGCCTAAATCCATTTGAACCAAATACAGATAGAAATTTGATAGAGATCACAGAGTTAAATAGAAATTGGAACAAATCCCAAACTCTATAAGGTTAATGAAAACAGCAAACTCCAGAAAATAAGCCCAGTAGGTGAAAACAGGATCAATACAATTTCTGATGGTTTTAAACTGTGGCAAAAACCACAGTTTCAGTGGCAATTGCAGTCGCAATGTAAAAGGATTGTGAAGAAATTTCGTCTATAACAGCAATATAGAGCCATGCAACTTGTAAACAGACAGCTATAAGCATGAATTCAACAACTTGAAAATTTCAAATCAACTGAGCAGGTATCTTCTCTCTTTTGATAATAGAAAAGAAGTAAATACAAAAGTTATGTTAAGCATTTCTTAAGCAAGCAATTATCTGTTTCTTTAGAAAAGTAGAAAATTATATGCTTTTAAAATAAGCAAATCAGAGAAAGCGATAAAAAGACAGAGAAATCTTATTGAAAATAAACTAAAACAAACTCACCCAAATCATATGACAGAAGAAAATAAAATAAAGAGAAATGACAAGGTGCATAGATTAGATCCAAAAGCAAGAACAGAACATGCAAAAGTGAAATGGGTGTTAGAGATGATAGAAAGAATCTATTACCTTGGCGTTAGAGTGGAAGCCAGAACTGTACTGGTAGTGGACATGGCTGTGTCTACTTTCTCTCTGTCTTTTTCGTCCTACACAAAAAAGCAAAGACTTTTACAATGCTAGAACACAATGAAAGAACATGTCCTCACTCTTTTGATTAAATTCAGAAAGAAAGAAAGAAAGAAACAGTACCCTTTGCAGTTTCACAAAACTGAGAGTGATGCTAAAAGTTGATGCAGTGTGTCACAGAGCATTAGAAGAGTATAAATAAGGACACCAACTATAACTGATCAAGCTAATCATAATGAATCCTTATAAATTAAATTCATTAAACGATAAGATTAATTTATTATCGGATTAAATATATTTTTAAGTTCCTAAAATATATTTCATACTATTTTTTTATAATTTCAAATTTTAAAAATAAATATATATAATTCTTTTAATATAATTACATTAATTTTTTTGACTAACATGTTAAACGGTGTTATATATTCATCAAAAAATAAAATTAATGTTACTATATTAAAAAAGATTATATTCACAAACAAATTACAAATTCATATCAAAATTTAAAATTAAAAACATATTTAATTCATAATTATATTTAATTTAAAAAAAAAATTGGTTACTTAAATATATATATATATATATATATTTATATATAACTTTTATATTTTATATATAAATGTTGTATCCCTGATCATTTATATTTGTCTTAATTTTGAAAATATTGTTAGCTTGATCTATTTATAATATTTTTCTTACACTTTTATGTATTTTTAAATTTTCAAATAATTTATCGGGTTAAATTGAAAGAGAAAGAGGTAAAATATAAAAGTACACAATTATTTTATCTGATTGAGAAAATTATTATACTTTCAAAACAATATTAAAAGAAAAAAAAAACATGACTTGATTAACTAAAAAAAATTAGTTATATAAAATAAGAATGTTTTTTGATTAAGTAATTTTAAAAGGGTTAAATATCTCTTTAGTCTATACATTTGAATACGAAATTAAAAATTGTTTATGTTGTAAACTTTTGATATATTTTTTTAAAACTTTTCAAATTGGACATACATAGTCTTTTTAACTTAACATTGTTAATTGTCAATTATTTATTTGTATGGTTAAATATTTTTTAAATTATATTTTAGACTAACATTTGAGTTGAAAAGTTATTAAATGGTGTAAACAATTCAAACCAAACCTGCACAGTTTAAATTGTATTTGTCTTTTAATATTTTTGTGTAAAGAAAAATAATAAATATAATACATTTTCTTGATATTTATCTCGTCATTAATACTTTTAAAATTATTTCTTATACCACATTAATGAAATAAATATATGGATAAATTATTTAAACGTTATAATTAACCATTAATAAATAATTAATGTGTACTTAAATTTTGTAAATATTAACTTTCTTTGTTGGTTTTTAATTGTGGATTTTTTTTTGCAAAATAGTGTTTTCTTTAATTTTTTATTTTTAAATTTCAAGATAAAAATTTAATCTTACATTTAATTTAATTAATATGGAGAGCAAAATTAATTATGATAGCATATAAAATGTAATGACAGATCAATGAACATTAAAATAAGAAAAACGAAAGGAACATAATAGGTCATTTACTTAAAATTACATCAAAAATATAAAAATCAAAATGTTTTCCTTTTTTATGTGAAAAAAAATCTAGTCTTAAAGCTTTTATTTGATTAGTTTTGTTTAAACTTTGTTAATAATTAAAGTAATTAAGACTTTTAATAATTATCATGGGTCTTTATTAAAAGGAAAATTTAATATTAATATACAAATAATTTTGAAATAAGTCTTTTATTCTTTCTTTTTATTTACAAAATTTAAAATCTTTAATGATTTTAATAAAGTGCATATGAACTAACTTTATTCTTTAATAAATACACTTAACAATTATTAAATACGAAATATATGCTTAATTACTTCGATCACGAAAAGAATTCACACAAAAATGACAAAATTAAATATTTTTATATTAAGATCATTTTATTTTTATTCTTAACATAGTAAAGTTTCTTTTTATTTTAATAAAATGGTAATGAAATTTTCTATTTTACCTCTTTCACTCTTCATTTAACACAATAAATATATGTAGAAATAATTATTTAAAAATGAGAATATGAATGCTATTTGTAAGGCCCCTTTTCTTTCTGTCTTATATGCATAGGGCTTAGCCATCTGAGTTAGGCTCAAGATTAGCCCACTTAGTACCCCAAGACCCCTTTCAGTCACTAAACTTTTCATTCTGCTTTCTTCAGGCAAGACAGTTTCCCTTACCTCCCTCATCTTTTGAGTAGAAGCTCCGTTAGGGCACAACTAGTTCCACCTTTGAGTTAATCGAACTCTGCCTCCACGTAAGTAAAACTTCAAACTCATGTTCCCATTTCCCTTTTCTGTTTGGAAGCACGGGTTCCGCTTTAACCTCTGTTAGGTGTTAGAAATATTTTATTATAATTTAAAAAATAAATAATAAAAATAAAAAAACTTACTGTTACTCATATTTTTATAGACCTTTAATTTATGGGTTAATGTTTTTTATGGCTAACGGCTATATTCTTAATACTATTTACTCCTTTGTCTCCTTTTGCTACCTATAAATACCAACTAGGTGCATGGGAAAAGACACACTAACAGAGACAACAAACACTAGAGTTATTCTTAAAAGTGTTATTCTTTTCTTCTCTATATTATCTTTAAGACAGTGGTGTTCATAAGGTTCGGAGATCCTTCGCTGCACTCGATCGATCTGACAGTTGTATCTTAGGAGAGAAACGCATATGATTTGAAACACATATGAGTGTGTATTTGTTTAGCCCTGTGCAGTAGGGGCATTTTCTCTCTAAGGATAGCGCTATGCGTGCCTCAACCCAGGATATTTCTACTCCTTACCTTCTATCTTTTATTTATTATTGCTATTATGATTGTTGATCTCTGATTAATATTCATTGTTTTATATATTGTCTCAGTATTATTATTGCTCTATTTATTATTATTATATCATTTTATATTAATAGTACTATTTGAGTAATCTTTTTCTAACATTCTTAGAGAGAAAATTATTATCTTGTTATTTCTATTTTTGATTACTCATTTGTATTCATTTCTACAATTAAAAAAATAAAAATAATATAGTGCTGAAGACTCAAAACACATTTTATGAATTAATGTGTTTCTTATGGTTATAATTAAATCAATTTCAACTAAGCCTAAAAGTTTATGTGTATAATTGTTCTACTCCTACTGGTAACAATAAATGAAATTATGGATAAATGATATTCCTGCTCATTGAATAATTTTTTGTGATGTCTATAGCTAATGTTTATGTTGTTATATTAATTTATGCTTTAATATTGTCTATTCTTACCATTGACAAAGATGTTCTATATAATGTATATATTTTAAGTGTTTTGTATGAAAATAATTGTGAAATGTTTGCCATACTACAAATATTATTGAGTTGTGAAACTTTGCATTTGCAAGAAAAAAAAATTATCTTGATATTGATATGAAAAAAAAAGACCGATGATAAATATAATTTTTATCAAATTTATGAATTCAAAATTATTGTTTATGACATGAAATTAAAATGAATTATTCTAATTGATATCATGTTTAAGATCATGTAAATGCTGATGAAAGAAAGAAAAAAAAATGCTTTGATATGGTAAATGTTATGCTTCAAGTTCTAGCTTGCCTAACATTATATTAATGAAGTTTTATATCCTGCTTATCATATTTTTTTTAATACAAAAGATTGTGATAAAATTTTTTATGAGTTATGAAAGAAAAAAAAACCACATTTAAAATATTTCAAAGTGTGGGGGTGTCTTGTAAAGGTTAATATACCTCTTAATGAGAAAAAAATATTTGGTTATTTATACCGATAAATATCTAGAGATGTTTCCTTCAAATGATAAATTGACTAAATTTGTTTGTGATACCTCTAATATTGTTTTGCCATCTAGTGTAATATTATTTGTGTTTTTTCTAGTTATGACAATATGTCCAATTTCTTGAGATGATTGAAGGATATATTTTAATGTAAATTGGATATTGATTTTGTTGGCACAATATCAACTATTGCTTATGGTTGTGTTTTAACCTTGGATGAAGGTGCCCTATCATAGAAATATTTTAAAAAGTTGTTGTTCTATCATGATCTACTATGCAAGCATAAATTATTCCATTTGTTCAATTGATCCTGACAATCAAATTATTATATTTAAAGTTTCTAATAAAAATGTCAATGAAATTTGACATATGAGAATGAATAGACAAATGTATTAGAAACTTAATTACTATTGGTTATCTCTTTTGACTTTGTCAGGTCAAAAAAGAAATATTGCAGATTTGCTTAACAAAAGGTTGATGCATCAACAACAAATATTTGAGTCGTCGAGGGGAATGAGACTATAGCCCATAAATTAGTTGCAACAATGGACACCCATCTCCACATGAATGGCGATCCCATGGAATGGAGTTCAATGGGTAACAACGAAGTTGTTGTTGACTAAAGTACATCAAATAATTTGATTAAATTTTATGTCTCATTCCTATGGCGAGGTGTACTATAAATTGTGGCAATAATAAGGTTGAGGTATATGCATTATTATGCTTATTTTATTAAATACCTCTTAATAAACCCAATGGTTGAGGTATGTCCATTATTTTATAAAATACCTCTTAATAAACCCAATGACAATTATTGTAGGGGTGTGAGTCACAAACCACCCTTTGAGGGTTTACCTAGTGAGTGTGATGGTGGGGCCGCCATTGTGAGACATGGGCAAGTCTCTAAGTGACACTCATGAAATAAGATACATGCACAAGGTCGTAACATGCACCCACTGATTAGAACCTATAATGAACACCAATATTGTATGTGTTATTTACTAAAACATGGTCACAGGGGATGTAGTTCAAGACAATCAAGTCTCTGCATTTTCTCGGGTAGAAGTTTATAAGCACTAGGTGTAAGGGTCAGACCCGGAAGGTTCCTTACACTGAACTACAATATTTTGTTTAAAAAGATAATATATTTTTTGTTTTGTTTTATTTTTTAAATTATGTGGGGGATTGTTGGAAATATTTTATTATAATTTAAAAAATAAATAATAAAAATAAAAAAACTTATTGTTACTCATATTTTTATAGATCTTTAATTTATGGGTTAATATTTTTTATGGCTAACGGCTATATTCTTAATACTATTTACTCCTTTGTCTCCTTTTGCTACCTATAAATACCACCTAGGTGCATGGGAAAAGACACACTAACAGAGACAACAAATACTAGAGTTATTCTTAAAAGTGTTATTCTTTTCTTCTCTATATTATCTTTAAGACAGTGGTGTTCATAAGGTTCGAAGATCCTTTGCTGCACTCGATCGATCTGACGGGTTGTTGTATCTTGGGAGAGAAACGCATATGATTTGAAACACATATGAGTGTGTATTTGTTTAGCCCTGTGCAGTAGGGGCGTTTTCTCTCTAAAGATAGCGCTATGCGTGTCTCAACCCAGGATATTTCTACTCCTTACCTTCTATCTTTTATTTATTATTGCTATTATGATTGTTGATCTTTGATTAATATTCATTGTTTTATATATTGTCTTAGTATTATTATTGCTCTATTTATTACTATTATATCATTTCATATTTTTATTATTAATAGTACTATTTGAGTAATCTTTTTCTAACATTAGGGTCTTAATTTCATTCTTCTTGTTCTATTTTCCAGCTCCGTAAGCTGAAATGTGCAGTGGTGCTCTTCCTTGTGTCCCTAATTTTGTTTGGTTATCATCTGTTCAGGTAAAGGAAGCTAGGGTTTAAAATTTTTTATGATTATTGCATGTTTTCCTAGTTTTAAATAATGTTATGATGTTTGCTCGCTATTGTGGTTGCTTGGAAATGGTTGAAATGTTGTTTGGTACTACTTTTCTGGTTTGCATGCGTGAGCAAGGAAAAGCTCTATTGCTTTTGCCCAAGTGAGCAACCTTCGCCTAAGTGAAATTAACGAGAAGTTCACCCCAAGTTCTGCTCGAGTTGTCGCTCAGGCAACGAGCTCCAGTTTTGAGCGAGAGTAATCTCGCTCAAGCGAGGAGGCCTCACTTAAGCGAGAACTTGTGAACCCTCATAATGCCGTTGATTTCAATCTCGCCTAAGCGAGAGCTTTTCGCTTGAGCGAGGGGCTCCTGTCGCTTGAGTGAGAGCTTCTTACAGTGGCATATCTTCCGCCAGTATGTTGGGGGTGCCCAAATTTTGGTTGAATTACTCTTTTGGTCTATTTTTTGTCTAAAAATATTAAGTTGGTCGTCTAATGTTTTTTAGTCTCAATTTGGTTTTGATTTTTTAAAAATTTATGCAATTTTATCTTTTTCGTATAATTTCTTAAAGCGAAAAGAATTTTTCACCAAAATTTATACTAGGATTATGTCAATTACACCAACAAAATAAACCATCTTTATTCACAACTTCAATTTTGATGAAAATATTTTGGTTCGATTCAATAAATTTAATGAAAAAATGTCAAAGTTGCATCATTTTTTCAAAAATTGAGACCAAAATGAGACTAAAAAAAAATCGAGAACCAACTTATTATTTTTGAACGAAAATAGAAACTAGAAAAGTAATTCCAAAATTTTTATATAAACTAGTAAGAACATTGTATTTAATTTTTTTATGATAATAAAAATAATAAAATAATAATTATTGTTATTATTATAATTATAAAATTAAATATAAAATAATTTTTATTTTATTATATTAATTTTTATTTATAATAATTAAATTTGAAAATAATCAAATAGAAAATGATTAAATTAAATAAATAATCACTTAAAAAATAATATTAATAAAATAATTATTTTTATTTAAAAAATATTTGAAAGATAAAATTGAAAAATAAATGTAAAAAAATACTTTTCTTCATCTGTAAATATAAATATATAAAAATTTATTAGAATATTATATATTAAAATATTAAGTTTCTAAAAAATGTATATAAAATTATATGAATATAAAAAAAAATGGGGGGCCATGGCCCCCCTATGTCCACATAATGGTCCGCCGATGGCTCCTTAGCTTGAGCGAGATTGACAGCAAAGTTGTTTGAAAGCTTGTATGCTCCCATGATTGATTTGTTTACCCTTTTAAAGCATGAAGTATGATGCCAACGTTTTATGCAATGTGTTTGTGTTTTCTTTAGTTTGTGTTGTTTGGGATTTTTTGTTTTTGCATTTTGAAACCAGTGAAAATCTGTCAGTTTAGCTTAAGTGAGAAATTTTAGCTTAAGCAAGATTAGTCTAGCTTAAGCGAGAATATCTAGCTTAAGCAAGAATTTTTAGCTTAAACTAGAATAGCAGAATTTCACTTTGCTCTCTGTTTGAATTTTAACTTAAGCGAGACCAATCTAGCTTAAGCGAGATCAGTCTAGCTTAAGCGAGAATTTCTAGCTTAAGCAAGATCATTTTAGCTTAAGTGAGAATTGCTGCAGAATTTTAATTCCTTACTTTAACTTTAACTTTAACTTGTGGATTGATTCAATTACTCTTAAAAGCATGAATATGTGATTATGTATGTTTCATGTAATATTGACTTGCTTGGTATGAAATGAAATAAGAATGGGTTGGTTGGTTAGTGGTGCATTGGCATGAGATTATGATGCTTGAGATAACATATGGAATGTTGTTGGTAAAAGAGTTTCATGGGAAACTCTTTGTGAGGGTGTGGTTAGTGTATACCTTGATATAGGAGATGTCTAGATTAAGGAAGGTATCCTAAACTCTTATAATCGTTCACGCTCATATAGAGTAGAATGATTTATGTGGTGAGAGTGGTAGGAGGTCCTATTCTTGGGACGTATTGGGCCTAAGACATTAAAAGATTAACCCTGGAGTGTGGTTGGGTGATAACCCAAAATATTAAGACAACATGCACACTGTCATCACGGTCACTACTAGCCTTAACGGATAGTGGATCACAAGAAAAAAAACATTCAACTTAAAATAATAAATATAAATATAGGGTTAATCAACATTGTAAGTAATAGACACTCGTGTGTGTGTGTGTGTGTGTCTCTTGAGTAATATGGGTTTTTTCATACTGAAGAATCGAGTTAAAATAAATATTGTGATCATTAAATTAATTAACTGTTATAAATTAATGATTGTTCATTAATATAATAGAGTTATTCATGTTATTGACATGATTTACTTATGTTACAATTACTAATTAATTAGTGTTTAGGAGATGAGGTTTAAATATTTGTATTAATTATTTAATTTGTATCATTTAAGGGTTATAAGTTGTATATCTAAATAGGACATTTAGATAAGTCATAAGACACACACAAAAATTATTCTCAATTATCTTTTCTTCTTTCCTTTCTTTTACTATGTTATTTTAGCTTTGTTTTATAACACGTTAATGCTCTCTAACCAACATAAGGCTAGTGAGAGTTTTTTTTCTTTAAGGACACTGTTTTACGTGTCTCAATCTAGACTTCTTCTAATTATTTATTTATTTACAATTTTATCGTATATTCTTATGTTTGTAATAAGAATTATTGGACCTTATCAATTTTCTTTTTTTTCTTATTATAAATATTTTTATTATGATGGTTGTTCCGGTACACCCAATAAGTCCCACATCGCTTAGGAGTCGAGGTCAAGCGAAGTTTATATACTCCTACCTCCCTCCACCCTTCGAGGCGCCTTTTAAGGACAAAACCGTGACGAAGCTAAAACGCTCCAAAACGGACAATACCTCGGGAACGTGGTGGTTGTTCCTAACGATGGATGTCAACTTGGGTCAAAATCAGAACAATGGTGATTATTATTCTAAACATGTCAAACGTTGCAAGATTTGTGTTTGTTACCCTTGATATTATGAGAAAGAATTACTTATATTGGATATTGAATGTTGAAATACATTTAGATGCAATGAGTCTTGGTAATGTCATTAAAGGAATAAATAAAGTATTTGAGCATCTAATTTGCTCTTACAACAACAATATCATGAAAAGAGATTTCACAAATATTCTGAATTTATTTAATTTCTTATTGTAGCTTAACAAAACAATTACTTTTTGATGAAAGATCATGAGACCCGCCGAACTGATTTTGCTCCATTCCTATAAGTGAATGAAGCAATATTTGATTTATATTTTTCATGGTTATTTTTTATTATGACCATATAAATACTATATGGAGATATTCCAAACCAATTATATAAATTATACATATATTACATATGAATATTTTAAGTTAATGATAAATTAAAATATACATATTATCCATAAGAATGTGAAACATGGGTTTTAATATGGATTTATGGTTATGATTTTGTTATACTATACATATATAAAGGTTCAAAGATTTTCAGAGATGATGTTTTATACTTAGTTTTATTTGATATTACTTGCAAAGTTGTTTGATTTTTAGTGGTACCTGCAACGAATTGAGCTTATTAAGTCCATTAAAATTTAATTATATGTATGATTATTTGGTATGCAATGATGTTGTATAAACTAAGATATATTTTGTCTTCTTGATAGTGCAACAACTCATACAATTCTCAAGAGTATTTTTTTTTCTTGTTTGGTTATGCAAGAAGTCAATATTAACATTATTTACGATACTATAATTGAAGGCTTCAGAAGAGCTATTATACTTCTACCAAGAAGTCTAATAGAAACTTATTAAGTTTCAATGGATATCATATTAGGAAAAATAATGAAAGAGACATGAAATATCTTTATATCACTAGACTTGGGTTGAATAAAAAATATGTGTATTGAAGAAATTATCAACCTTTCCGGAATGTACTACACATATATTTGTACAATTAAAATGCATGTCATTGTAAACCAGAAGTTTACAAATCAAAAATGATTTTCTTGTTTGACATGATCAGTTGGATAGTTTGTACTACACATATATTAGTATACAATTGAAATGTATGTCATGGTAAACCAAAAGTTTATAAATCAAAATGAATTCCTTGTTTGGCATGATTAGTTGGGTCATTCTAGATCTATCACGATGCGAAAAAATAGTTGAAAACTCAAGTGGACATCCACTTAAAAGTTAAAAACTTCTTCAATCCAATGATTTCTCATGTATCGCATGTTCACAAGGAAATTTGATAATAAGACCATCACCAGAAAAAAAAATAGAAATGATTCAATCTCATTTTTAGAACTAATACGGGGTGATCTTTGTGGTCAAATATACCCATCACATGGATCATTTATATATATATCATGGTTTTTGATCCATCAAATAGATGGTCACATATTTGTTTATTATCAACTCGCAATCAGACATTTGTAAAGTTATTAGCACAGTTAAGAGCTAACTTTCCAGATTATTCGATTAAGAAAATCTATTTTGATAATTATGGTGAATTTATATCTCATGCTTTTCATAAGTATTGTATATCAATTGTAATTGAAGTTGGACATCCAGTAACACATGTTCATACTCAAAATGGACTTGCAAAAATAATTAATAAAACATCTAAAAACGGTTGCAATACCATTACTTATGAGAGCTAATCTTTCAATGATTACTTGAGGATATGCAATTTTGTACCTCTTGTATTGATTCACATCAAGCCAACAAGTTATCACAAATACTTTTTTATGTAGTTGGTTTTTGGTCAGTAACCTAATATTTCTCATTTAAGAATTTTAGGTGTGGTGTATATATTGCATTTTCCCCACCAAAAGGGACTATGATGGGTCCTCGAAGACAATTGAGAATATGTGTTGAATATGATTCTCCATCAATAGTAAAATATGTTTGAGTTGTTTAGTATTCAAAAGTATTAATCTCTAATGTAATCTTTATTTCTTTTAACCATTTAAATTATTGTTCTATATATATAGTGTAAAACTAGATGAATCTAAATGTGTATATGCAGGAATGAAATGTTAGACAAATGGTATGATGATGAAAGTAGATTAGGTGGTTGATCAGATGAGTCTAGTGTAAGTTATGGAAAGAAAAGTAGTGAGGGTTTAGGCAAACATGGAATAGACGAGTAGAAAAAAGAGTAGACAAGGTGATTCTTTGGAATGGACAAAGAGTCTAAGTCAAAGATGGTTTGAATGATCACATAGTAGGGTAAGGTCGTCTAATGCCTGTAGTTGTGAAGTAGACAACTCAATATAACTAGTAGACAATCAGGTAAGAAGAAGGCCCCAAATAAGACATAAATGTCCAATTTACTTATTTCTATACATGATTTTGACACTTAAATTGCATGAAATTGAACCATCTTTGAGTAAATCATCCCTTTTTAGCCTAAGACACAAAATGTTGTGTGGAGAATTAGTTTAGAGTCAATTTAACATGTTTTTGTTTCAAATTGCAGCACTTTTGCAATCATACAAGAGTTATGCTACTAAACTCTAAGATTGAGGTCGAAGCATTGAAAGGCATTTTAAGAGCAAGTCAAAGTAGAATGCACAATTGAGCAACAAACATGACACTAAATCCACAAGGAAACTCTCTGATGAAGAGAACCTCAAAAAGTAGATCTGAAGAGTTGGAGCTTCACCAAGAAAGGCTACAACTTGAAGGAAACATTCTTAGGAAGGAAACCTCAAGGCTAGATCACTAGAGCAAGAAACTTTATCCATAAGAAAACCCCACATGGGAGGAAGCCTCTATTGCTGAAGCACTAAGGATGGACAAGAAGCCACAACAGTATTTTCTATAAAAACAAAGTGTCACTATATTATTATGGAGCCTTGTTTTTAGTTCTCTTCATAGGATTTCTCTCTAAAACTCATTGTAATATCTTTAGTTTTGTTATTTGATATAACAATGAAAGTATAAATGAAGATAGGTGAACTCCAATTTCAATATGCATTTATGTATTAATTGTATTTGATCCTTCATTGCTTTGTCTAAATCACATATAAGCACTACTACTAAAACTTTTTTATAACAAATAAAAATAGATTGATATTACTTGAATATTTACACGAGTCCTTATGGATACGACACTTGCATGTACTTTGCTTTATAAGATTAACATGAAGTAACTCATTTGAAGAACAAACCTCATATTTCTGTAACAAAGATGTCTATAGAGATTTACATTGCCCATGACTTCTGTTGATCCAATTAGACAACAAATTCTAAGATATTTCTTCCTAGGGAGGAAATCCTTCCTTTCCAACATGAAATCAGTCATTCAGCTCCCCACGCAAACCAATCAACTTCTTAACTTTATCATGTTTCCATTTATTTCTCTTTGCTAATTTTGAAGATTTAGGTTCAAAATTTGATGTATTTACAAAATTGCATCCTTTAATGTCTTCAAAATTACCTTCCTTCAAAGGGATGACTTCACCTTTTGTGGTACATAACCATTGTTAGGGCTTCTTAACTGGAGGTGATCCAACAAGTGGTTTTAAAAAAAATCGTCTAAAGCCTTCGCATCAAACAAGTCATCCTCAACTCCACTTGAGATAACAATGTCTCCAATAGGTAGTATACCACCTACATCAATCCGATTTGCAACAAATAATAGAACTACAATGTGAAAAAATATATGACAAAACAAAATGTAGCCAAAGAAATATCAATTGAAAAAAAAACTCACTAATACTTAGACAAAATATAGTATAGTAAACGGAGAAGAGAGACAATGATTTGGTGTGGAATTAGTAATTAAATTCCTGTTGAAATTTGTAGGAATTAATGTTTGGATTCATAAATGTAAATATCAGAGTGGCGCAGCGGAAGCGTGGTGGGCCCATAACCCACAGGTCCCAGGATCGAAACCTGGCTCTGATATTAAACATGTTGTTTAATTGTTTTTCTACTTATTAATAAATATTGTTGCAATAATAACTGAAATACATAATGATAAAACTTATATAGCATATTTTACAAATTATTTATGTAACACCCTCGTAAAGCCCAAAACAATAGAATCTAACAATAGAATCTAGCCCAGGTGCTGGGCTATACAGATACATACTATTTGCATATGAATCTCATGCCAACATTTATAACCAACCTCCAATAAAATTCAATTCCAAAACCATGTCAAAGTTCATCATTTTTAGCCCATGAATCATTCCAAACACACATCATACTCAAATCATGTTAAACTCATAAGCCACAAACCCAGCTCCTTGCTTAAGCAGAAGGGTCTTACTTAGGCGAGGGAGTCCTCTCGCTCAGGTGAGCCCCCTTCGCCTAGGCGAGGGCTCGAAAAGGGGAACAATGGCTTCTGCGCTCTCTTGCTTAGACGAAACTCCCCTCGCCTGAGCGAGACGTTTGCTCGCTCAAAATAGGGTTGGTCACCTGAGCGACAACTCACGTGAAATAGCCTGGGCGAGCCTCTATTAATCTCGCTTAGGCGAGACATGCTCGCTTGGGCGAGAAAACTAGTGTTCACCATTGTCCTCTCGTGCAATAGTCCAACAATACAACCAATCAATGAAATAAAACATCTCATAAGCCCATAGCAGCATACCATCCAAACAAATCATGAAATATCATCAAGCAATCACGAAAAACCAAAGATTTAGCAAAACCCTAACTTCCCTTACCTAGAAAGTGTGAGCTAAGAGCTTCGACACCCGAACCGTGAAGAACAATAGCTCAAGGAACGAACTAAAGAGCTGAAAGAAATAGCGGAACAGAACAAGAAATGGGGTTACCATGAAATCCTAAATGGAAATATGAAGAGTGATTAACGAGGACCAGTATGAGCTAGGAAAAATACTTACATGGAGTAGAAAAATGGATTTGAGCTAGCTAGAAGAGGATTAGGAACCAAACCCTAGCAGAGCTTCTGAAAGGAAAGGAAAGCGTAAAAGAAAGGGTCTGTTTGCAAATGAGAACAAAATGAGGGCTCTTTGCTGCTTTAGGAGCCTTGGCACCCTATGGGTCAACCCTTAGGCCCAACAGATTTGGGGCAACCTTTAAAACATAAGGCATAAATAAAGTGGGCTTTATGATTTCCATTCTTACTCTATTTTTTTTCTATACCAAACCATATAATAATCTCACTCAATATATTAGATTATTTCATACCTAATAAAAATTAATCTTACAAAAAAAAATCAAATCTTAATAAACTGAATCATATGTATAATTTAATGTATCAAAATCACATGTTTACTCTAGGGATGACAACGGGTCGGGTCGAGCATGAATAGTGCCTACCCGCAACCCGACCCACAACAAAAGAATTTACTCGTTACCTGTCTCGTTACCTGCATGGGTACCTGTATAAAAAATACTCGGGATACCCGTAGATATCCACGAATATTTACAAAAAAATATATTTTATAAATTTTTAAAATAAAATTAAACAGAATTACGAAAAATATGAAATGAAATTTAAATGAAATTTTATCTATTAACATGTAAATTAATTTTTAATTTTAATAAATTATAAATTAATTTTAATTTTAATTTTTGGTGGGTAACGAATACTTGTAGGTACGGATAGTATGATACCCACACCGACCCGTTTATAAAGAGGTATTAAACTACTTGTGAATATCCATAAATATTTACAAAAAAATATATTTTATAATTTTTTAAAGTAAAATTTAAATAGAATTACCAAAAAAAATGAAATGAAATATAAATTAAATTTTAATTTTAATTAAATATAATCTAATAAAATATAAATTAAATTTTAATTTTAATTAAATTTAACTTAATAAAATATAAATTAATTTTAATTTTACTTTCTTGTGGGTAAAGATGCTCGTAAGTATGGATAGTATAATACCCGCACCGACCTGTTTATAAACAAGTTTAAACTACCTATTATCCACAAGTAATAAATACCCACAGATACTAACCCGCTGCGAATTTTATGCACAAACACCCACGAATACAAATATTTTTGTCATCTCTAATTCACTTCATTCTAATAATTTCTGCATCATACTGTCAAACAACCATATAAATAATTTTAAAATGAATAATGATATTTTTTGACCCACTTTTAAAAATATCATATTGTTAACTAACTATCAATCTTAACAACCATATACATTTAATTTTATAAAAAAATTATTTCCTCCATTAGTTTATCTCACATCATTCTAATTTATTCTTGTAATATTGTGAATCATATTTTTGTGTATACGCCACAAAACCTCAATACAAAAATTTCTCGTTCATTAAATAAATACTTTCTTATATTCCATATAAACTATCATATTGTCAATAAATAAATAAATAAATAAATATATATATATATATATATATATATATATAAATTAAATAACAATAATTTCTTTTATATAATTCTAACTACAACCTCAATATAATCGTAATAAATCAATCTTCCCTTCGTATGAATCTTAAAATACTCTTATTTTCTCAAATATTCTCAAATTTTTTTTCTCTAATTCAAACAATAATATAAACAATAAAAAATAATAACTTACAAAACAGATGAACACTTCTTATTATAATAATAAATTTCATAAAAACCTTCTCTTACTATAATTCCAGTACCAATGCCTACTTCTTTTTGTGTTTACATTTAATATCTAGTTTCAATGTCCAAAATGGTTTGCCTAAAAGGATTGTAACATGCATCTACTTTGTTCAACATATGATTTTTGCATGTTCAAAATTGCATTCATATTCTCTCAAATATGTTTTACCTTTCATTAGTTTGTTGGGGGAATTATGATCCTAGTAACATGTTTTCTCTCATCTTGATATCAATACAAAGGAGTTCTATACTTCTTATCACATAGAGCTTTAAAAGGTATCATTCTTATATTTGTATGAAAAATGTTATTGTAAGTAAGTTTTACAAAAGGTAAATTTCTTCCCAATCTCCAAGGTGATCAAGTATATAAGCCTGCAACAAATATTTAAGGGATTAAATTGTATAATCCTCTCCAATCCAATTGACTATCCGTTGGTGGATGATAAGCATAACTCAATTTTAAATTGTTTGTGAAATCTTCATGTAGACTTTTTAATAACTTAGATGTGAATCTTGACTCTTTATCAGATATTATATTTACAAGAATGTCATGTATTCTTACTACCTTCTTTATCAGATATTATATTTATAAGAATGTCATGCATTTTTACTACCTTCTTTATATATATATATATATATATATATATATATATATATATATATATATATATATATATATTTGTGTCAATTGCTCTAGAGAATATCTCATGTTAAGAGTATGAAGTGCACACACTTTGTTGATCTATCAACATTAATGATCCAATATCATCACAATCTTTTATCGATCTTCAAAGACGAGTAATAAAGTTCATAGCAATATTGCCCCAATTTCATTTATGGATCTCTATTTGTTATAACACCCATCTAGATTTTTTATGTTCTATGTTTCTCTTCTAACATGTGAATCAGGACAAAAGATACTTTATAACGTCTTTCTTGTCTCTTGACTACTAGAAGGATACATCTTAGTACCAAGGCATATGCTAAATTTGCTTGTGTGACCTTGCCTAAAATATCTTTTTAGCAATTAACAATTCTTTATTATTGAGCACAAAAACTCTTTCTTTAAACTTCAAGTTCCCACCAACTCCTGTAGGAAATTCATAACTCAGGTATTCCATTTGTTCATTGATTCTAATAAACTTGGGATTTACCAATTATTTTTCCTTAATCATAATAAGAAACTCACTAGTTATACTAAGCATATCACAATAAATATGATTTGATGAGAGTTACTTTCCAAAATCCATGTCTCTGAACTTTTCTAACATCTGAAATTCTTTTATCATCATATAGTAGCTATATAAATCTTCTTTTGTCAATGCAACATTTACTTTTCCTTAGATGTATTGTTCTTTTTCTTAATGTATTATGTATCGTGTTTGAAAGTTGATTATCATTGTGGATAATATGTAAAGTTTGATGAATTATTCAACACATTGAAATTATATAATATTCTTATTATAATTTATTTATTTTTCAAATAATGTAAAATTATTAACTCCTTATATGAATATTAAAACAAATGTAAATGTATCATGTAAAAGAAAGTCACAGTTTTTTCAAACATTTATTTTATATTATGAGGTATTCTAATTTTGTTACTTTGTTTTAATAATTATGTAGGTTTATTTATTTTACTTGATACTTTAATATTTTGTACTAAATTTCAGAAATCACGTATTATTTAATTTATTTTATTCTAATTATTTCTTTTATTTTAACTTTTTTAATTATTTTAATTCTATAGTCCTATGTTATTTTATTTTATTTTTACATAAAATAAAATATATAAAAAATGCTTTTATAATGTATAAAGTTATCATTTAATTTATGAAGATCCATGGCTTAAATTATTATGTTTAAAATATTTTTGTACAACAATTTTAGTTTACTTTTTTTAATCACTTTTTTATAATGTAAATATAAATTCTCTTTCTATAATATAATTAAAAATAAATCTAATTTAATATATATATATATATATATATATATTCTATTTAATTACGAGAATGAATATTAAATTAGAAAGTAAAATTTAATTGCTCTTTCTCTTAGAAAAAATGGAAAAAAAAAATCTTAAGTAGTGAGTATATTTTTACTTTTAATTAAGTTAGTATTTTAATCAATATAATAAAATTGAGAAAATATAAATTTCTTTTACAATTTTTGAAGAAAATGTTTTAAATATACAAAATCAGAAGAATAATACTGTAGATAAACCTTTTCACTACAATATTAAATCCAACCTTTAATAAACAATATTTTTCATCCACATTTTAAAGTTTTAAGTATGTATTTGTAAAATGGTTCATAAAAAGTATTTATAAAAGTAATTAGATATATTCTATTATAAAAATGATTAAATATTCTTATTCAATTATACAAAATAGAACATTCATATTAAATTTAAATAATGTTTTTATAAATTTATCAGTGGTCCTTGTGTCATTGCTAAGTAAAAGCATGTGAAATAAAACCCTAAGTATATAAAGATAACCTTATTTATATTGCGAAAGGAAACAAACAATATTGGAAAATAATAAAGAAATGTGTTTTTAAAAATGAGAAGGGGGAAAGAATAGTATGGACCTATGATTGGGATAGGTACAAAATCCAAATTAAAAGTCCACACTATCTATAAATCATGACGCTTCTTACTGCATCTTCGTAATATTTGAAAATTTCAAATTTAACTTCATTTCATTTTGACTTCTGGAATCTATGATACGGAAATATTCTGAATACATAATTCAGAATAATAATGTAATGTTTTAGATTATATAATTCAAAATGTAAAATGAATAATATATTTTAAATTATATAATCTCGAATGTCTTTTATTTGTTATTTTCAGACTGTATTATCTAAAATACAATTTTTGTATTTTGAGTTATATAACTCATAATATAAACGAAAAAATATATTTAAAATAAAAAATAAAAAAATACATTTTGTACTATATAACTTAAAATACAAAATAATATATGTCCCTTTGGAATGAAACTCGATGTAGTGCAATGATTTGAACATCCCTATGTCACGGATTCTCCATGGTTAGCTTGGACTCTAGAATTAAAGGTTATTCTAATTACCGATTTAATTGTTTAATTTTTGTTTAGTTTAATTTGGTTCCTTATTATTTATCGGTTTAATATAGTCTTCTAATTATTTAAAATTATTCAATTTGGTCATCTTCGTTAGGTTGGAGTTAACACTGTATCCGTACTAAACACAAGTCAAGTCGTGAAATTTTTTATTTTTTTAAATTTTTTAACTTTTATTTTTTAAATTTTTTTTTAAAATTTATAAATTGTCACGTGTCACGTTACCGTCGTGTTATGTGACTAGGGGTGGCAATGCGGGCCAGCCCGCCTCGCATAAGGCCCGCACACCGCGGGCCGGCTCGCCCCGCCCCGCATATACATTGGCCCGCTTTTTTTTTTAATTTTTTTTAATTTTTTTTTATGATAAAACTTTCAATGTTTAAAAATTGGGAAACTTTAAGAAGTTCACAAAATTAAGTAAAAATTTTGGGGAATTAGATGATAAATTGATAATTCAACATTTTCATCATATTCATACTATGACATACACAATGTATTTTTTAAATTTTAGCACATTAAAAATTACATAATACTTGTCTTTTCCAGTTATACAAGAATTTGAAACGTTAATGCAAGAGTCCATAAAAGAAGTAATTAATATACACAAGTGCAAGTTTTTTTTTTTTATTTTATGCGGCCTGCGGGCCTATGCGGGCCGGGCCCGCAGGCTCACTACCCTGGCCCGCCCCACGTTTTTTCTGCGGGCCTGCGGGCCAGGCCCTAATTGCCATCCCTATATGTGATTATTTACAATGGTGTCATGTGGCAGTGGTAGTAGTTATTTTCAATTTATTTAAATTTTTGGTTCAATCTAGTACTCCTATTTTTTAAAACGATTCAATTTTGTACTTTCCAATTTGAGATCAAATTATTAAATAAGCTTAATTATAACTTATATATACATGTTAAATTATTTTTTTTAATTTATACATCAAATCACTACACCTAAATATTCAAATTATTTTATCTTTTATAAGTGTAAAAAAATTCAAATGTAAAAAATTACAAAGGTAAAAATGTAAAATATAAAATAATTTGAGTATTTAGGTTGAGTGATTTGATGTATATATTTTTAAAAAAATTATTGTAACGTGTATATATAAGTTGTAATTAATATTATTTATTAATGGTTTAAGTATGCCTTTGGTCCCATTTTCGTAGCAAAATCTCAATTTGGTCCCTCTATTTTTTTTTATGTCAATTTGGTCCCTTTCGTTAATGGTATAGTAACACTGTTGAAAGGGTGACACATGTCAGTCTCTGGATTTTTTGATTTTTTTTTATTTTTGATTTTTTTAAATAACAAATTTGCCACGTGTCAAACTGTCATCGTGACACGTGGTAGTGATAGAGTGATGTGGCAATGACAATGACACATGTCACTTATATGTCAGGTGTCATTTTCACTTTCTCAATTTAGTCCCTTTATTTTAATTTTTGTCTCAATTTAGTCCTAATTTTGTAAAATTTGAACAATTTTGTTCCTCTCCAAATCGAAATCAAATTTAATTTCTATATAAATGTACACAAATATTTCTATAAAAATTGATATTTCAAGTAAATATTTTTAATAAAATTAAGTTTATTTAATTAATATTTTACATTGAACTTCATTTAAAATTGTTTTAAAGTTGTTCATAGAAAATAATGTTAATAGAAAAAAAATCATAAATTATATTGATATTTTCATACATCGTACTTTAATATTGTTTTTTTATTTGAATTTATATTTCAAATAATTGTATATTTTTAAAATGTGTAAAGTTCAATAATTTGTACACAAATGTTTGAATGGGTGTAAAATTAACAATTATAAAATTTTTAAAAATAATTTTAACTAGTTCATGTAACAATAAAAACATATATAAATTTGAATTTGAAATTTTTTTAAGTAAAGTTCAATGTGAAACAAAAATTTAAATAAACTTATTTATGTTAAAAATATATAATAAAAATATCAAATTTAATAAAAATATTTGTATAATATTTATATAAAAATTAATTTTTGTTTCAATTTAGAGAGGCAAAATTGCACTATTTTTACAAAAATAAGGACTAAATTCAGACAAAAATTAGAATATAGGACCAAATTGAGAATGAGAGAATGGCACCTGACATAATACTAACACGTGACATTATCACTGTCACATCACTCTATCACTACCACATGGCACGACGACAGTTTGACACATGACAATTTTTTTTATTTAAAAAAAAATTCAAAAATAAAAAATAAAAAATCCAGGAACTAACACATGGCACCCTATTTAACGTTGTTATTGTACCACTAACGGAAAGGACTAAATTGAGATCAAATTTCACAAAACAGAGACCAAATTAAGATAAAAAAAATAGAGGGACCAAATTTAGATTTTGCTACAAAAATGGGGACCAAAAGTATAATTAAACCTTTTAATTTAGTCTCAAATTATAGAGTAGAAGATTTGATCATTTTAAAAAAGGTTAAAATACCTTTTTGGTCTCAATTTTCGTAAGTTTTTTCAAATAAGTCCTAATTTTGGTTTTGTGTTCAAATAGGTCCCAATTTTCGTCAATTTTGTTCAATTGAGTCCTTTTTTGCTAACACCGTTTAAATCATTAACGGTCATGAACAGTGACTGTCATGTGTCACTTCGTGGTTTTTTTGAATTTTTTTTAAATTTTTTAAATTTTTTAAATTTTTTTTAAATGTATATGTGTCAACCCAGTAGCGTGCCATGTGTCACTTCGTGATTTTTTTGATTTTTTTTCAATTTTTATAAATGCCCACGTGTCAACCCAGTAGCGTGTCATGTGTCAAAGTCAATGTTCTATATTCAATTTAGTCCATATTGTTATTTTTGTTCAATTAGGTCCCAATTTTTGTTAACATTAACCAATTTGGTCCCTATCGAAGATGTGACCACATTTAATTTTTATATCAAAGTTATAATGATGTGAATTTTAATATATTATATAAAAATATTTAATAAAAAATGTTAATTTTAATATAAAATTAAATTTGGTTTTAATTTAGAGAGGGACCAAATTGGTTAATGTTAACAAAAATTGGGATCTAATTGAACAAAAATAACAATTATAGGGACCAAATTGAATATAGAACATTGACTTTGACACGTGACATACTACTGGATTGACATGTGGACATTTATAAAATTAAAAAAAAAATTCAAAAAACCACGAAGTGACATGTGACACGCTACTGGGTTGACACGTGTATATTTAAAAAAAAATTTAAAAAATTCAAAAAAATCACGAGGTGACACGTGGCCGTTACTGTTCATGGCCGTTAATGTTTTAAACGGTGTTAGCAAAAAATGACTCAATTGAACAAAATTGATGAAAATTGGGACCTATTTGAACACAAAACCAAAATTAGGACTTATTTAAAAAAACTTGACGAAAATTGGGACCAAAAAGGTATTTTAACCTTTCAAAAATAAGGGGACTATTGAACAAAAAATTTAAATAGATGACTAGATTGAAAACAACTATTACCACTGCCACGTATCACGACGGTAAACTATCACGTGGCATGACGGTAAATTGACACGTGCCAGTTTATAATTTTTTAGAAAAAAATAAAAAAAAAAATTAAAAAATTCACATATTAACACGTGTCCTATACGAACACATGATGTTAACCCTAACTTGATAAAAAGGACCAAATTAAATCATTTTAAATAATTAGAAGACTCAATTAAACAAATCAATAATAAAAAGATTAAATTAAACCAAAAAAAAAATTAGAAACTAAATCGGTAATTATAGATATCTCGGTTTAAGATTCATTTCCTTGGATCGATGCTCTATTTCTTTTCGGTGCTCAGTTATCGGAATTTGGAAAAAAAATTTATTCATGGTGTTGCTCAAATTGTGCCATTTGTCTTTTCTTCAAACAAGGGTGGTTGGGGGTGCTCTAAGATTTGGTCAAAAATTTGTCGCATTGGCGTTTGTGGTGCAGAGGAGAAGAGTCCGCATGGAAGAAGAAGAATAATAACGGGTGCAATCAGAGGATGAAGATGATGGAGGAAAAAACATAAAGAAAAAAAATGAGCTTTTTACCTAGTTTATGGAGGTGTAGAAAGAAAATATAAAGGTGCAGGAAGAATCCCCTATAAATCAGGGTAGACACTTAGTTGGGTACTTCTTCTTACACTTCCATAGTTTATTCTTGCACCTCCATAGGTTAAGTACTAAGACCGTTTCACCCTATCTTCTTCCCATCATTTCTCCATATGAACAAGAATTATCCACATTTCATTCCAAATTGTAAATGCCTTTTTTATTTTGCCAGATAGTAGTATTCAGAATGTATTTTTTATTTCGTATTAATATTATATTGTCTGAAATATAAAATTTATATTCTAAATCATAAAATCTGAAATATTTTCGGATCAGTATTCCGAAACTCAAAATAAAAAGAGATAAAATTGGAATTTTAAAATCTAAGGAGTGCAAAAAAATATTATGGAGGTGGAGGAAGAAACGTCCACTTATTGTAATAGTCTAAAACCCGACCCATCTGGTCCAACCCGGTCCATTGTTAAAAGAAGCAGCATAATTTTTTTCTCTCTAAAACCCTAAACCTCGTTGCGCCAAAGCAGCCTTCAAATGCCATTTTATTTTTCTCTTCACCAGTTCTAGGGTTTCAGTTTTTGGCATCCAATGGCACTGTTCCTTCTCTACGAATCCGCTTCAGGCTATGCACTGTTCGAGGCTCATGGCCTCGACGAAATTGGTCAGAACACCGAAGCAGTTCGGAACTCCGTTTCCGACCTCAACAGGTTTGGGAAAGTCGTGAAGCTTAGTTCCTTCAATCCTTTCACTTCCGCTCTTGATGCCCTCAAGCAGTGCAACGCCGTATCCGAAGGTAACCAACCACTCTCTCACACTGTTACTTCGATGAACTTGCGTGTTTCAGAATCCATTGGTTACCAAGTTTGTTACATTAATCATGATTTTTATTCAATTGGTTGATTTTTTTTCTTCATGTTACGGGTTATTCTTCTTTTATTTGTCTTTATTACGACATTTTTATTCAGTTTGGTTGCTTTTATTGTCTGGTGTGTGTTGACTATTATCTTTTGGGGGTTTCAGGCATATTAACTGATGAACTGAGGACTGTTTTGGAGACTAACTTGCCTAAAGTAAAGGAAGGTAAAAAGGCCAAGTTCAGTTTAGGTGTGTCTGATCCTAAGATTGGTTCGCAAATATCTGAAGTCACAAAGCTTCCTTGCCAGAGTAATGAGTTTGTGAGCGAACTTCTTCGCGGTGTGCGATTGCATTTTGATACCTTTATTGGTGATCTCAAGGTTAGTGTTTCCTCAGGCCTATTATTGTGTTTCTGTGTATGTAGGATACCGAGTTTATGTTTAATATTTGTCCTGTTTTGGATTTCATAGGCTGGAGATTTGGAAAAGGCCCAACTTGGTCTGGGGCATAGTTACAGCAGAGCGAAGGTGAAATTCAATGTCAATAGAGTGGACAACATGGTTATTCAAGCTATCTTCCTTCTTGATACACTTGATAAGGATATCAATTCGTTCTCTATGAGAGTGAGGTAGTATAGTAAAGTTTTAAATTATTCACTTTCTTTGACAGCTTTTCTTAACGTGAAGAATTCATTTCTGTATTTGGTTCGTAATTATGTGCAGAGAGTGGTATTCATGGCATTTTCCTGAGCTGGTGAAAATTGTAAATGATAATTACCTGTATGCTAAAGTTTCAAAATTTATTGAGGATAAGGCCAAGTTGACTGAAGACAAGATTCCTCACTTAACTGAAATAGTTGGAGATGAGGATAAAGCGAAGGAGATTGTGGAAGCTGCCAAGGCCTCCATGGGTAGATATCTCATCCTTCTAGGGTCTTTGTTTCATGATATAATGTTGCCCTAGGAATCAAATATTCAGGAATATTATGACTGGGATGTGATTCTAAGACATTTAAAAATGTGTTTGTTTAATTTTGATATTCCTAGGAATCCTTTTAAATTTTAGAAATAGTTATAATAAAAGTGATGTGAAAGCTTTAGTGGGGGTTTGAAAACTAAGTTCCACATTCCCACGAGAGTGTAGCTTTCTTACTCTTAAGATGGCTATGGTGATTTTAACTTTTGCTTCATTGTGTATTGAAAGTCTTCTTTCTGTTTATTTTTTTCAGGACAGGATCTGTCTCCAGTTGACTTGATCAATGTCCAACAATTTGCACAGAGGGTAATGGATCTGGCTGAGTACAGGAAGAACCTGTATGACTACCTCGTTGCTAAAATGAGTGATATTGCACCAAATTTGGCCTCTTTAATTGGTGAAGTTGTTGGTGCTCGTTTGATTTCACATGCTGGTAGTCTCACAAATTTAGCCAAGTGCCCCTCATCAACTCTTCAAATTCTTGGTGCAGAGAAGGCTTTGTTCAGGTTTAAATTACACCTTTTGTTTTGGAGTTTCTTGAGTTTTGAAGTGCGAATTTGTTTATTGGAAGTTTGAAACTAAAACAAACATGGCATCATTTTTTATAGATTGCTTTATCAGACATTACTGTTCCATGTGCGCTGTCTTCAGGTTTATATTTTTTTGCTTGCTTTATAGGGCATTAAAAACTAGAGGAAACACTCCCAAATATGGTTTGATATTCCATTCTTCTTTTATTGGTCGGGCATCTGCCAAGAATAAGGGCAGAATGGCTCGCTACCTTGCAAACAAGTGCTCAATTGCATCACGGATTGACTGCTTTTCTGGTTTGTTTCTTGTATATTCAATTTAGACATATCTCATGATTGTACGTGTCATCTTTGTCATGATGATTTTATTGTACCTCAATGCAGAAAGGGGTACTACTGTTTTTGGGGAGAAACTCCGTGAGCAAGTTGAGGAACGACTTGACTTTTATGACAAGGGAGTCGCCCCTCGCAAGAACATAGATGTCATGCAGTCTGCTATTGAAACTGCTGAAAACAAAGGTTATACAGACACCTAATTTCCCTTTTCTGATTTTCACCAATTTAATTTTGGTTTTAAGTGTACCTGAACTTGAATTTGGCACATGTATATTGTTCGTAATGTGGTGGACAGTTAATTGATGTGTACTCGTTGCAGATACTGAGATGGAAACAGAAGCGCCCACTGAAGTTTCAGGCAAGAAAGGCAAGAAGAAGAAGCAAAAGGCTGCTGCTGACGAAGGTAGTGACATGATTGTAGATAAGCCTACAGAAGTTACAAATGGTGATGCTGTGGAGGATCATAAATCAGAGAAGAAAAAGAAAAAGAAAGAAAAGAGGAAGTTGGAACAGGAGACCGCACGTGACAATGAGGCTGAAGATGATGGTGCCAATGGTGTCGTGAGTGAGCAGGATGGAACAGCTAAAAAGAAGAAGAATAAGAAGGTCAATAATGTAGTGGAGACTGGTGAAGAGTCTAAGAAGAAGAAAAAGAAATCAAAAAAGGAAACCGAGTGAACAATGATGTAATTCCAGTTTAGCTGTGAAAATCAAATTTGTCATGTTGTAGTTCTGGAGAATGTTTAGTTTTATTTGTTTGAATTTTACTATTTTGCTGAACTTGACTAGAACTATTGTGTTAACTTTTCGTTTGGTATACAAATTTTGTCCTATTAAGTTTTTTAATGGTTTTAGTCGTTCTTGCACAGGTTTTTATTTTACTCTATTTCAAAATCTTTATTAATAGAAAAGAGTATTTTTTTTTAATTGTTAGTCATTATCTATGATGCACGGATATGGTATGTGTATTCGATATGATACATATTTAATATGTAAATATATTTATTTTGATAATAATTTATTTTGATAATAATAAGGTAAGATACATGACAAATATGCAATATATAAATGTTGAAAAGTGTATAATAATTTTAAAAATATGCAATATATAAATGTTGAAAAGTGTAGAATAATTTTTAAAAATATAATAAATATATAATTGTAATTGTGTGAATTTAAATTAAAATTATATGTAGTATAGTTGCTAACATATAAAATATAAGAGTTAAATATGTTTTTGTTCTGTGAATTTTAAAATTTTAGATCAATTTAGTCTTTCATTTTTTCGAAATATGTGGATTTAGTCCTTTTAATCAAATTTTGTTAAGTTTATTTGACATTTCAAACACGTTTCATAATAATATTTGATTTAAAATTAAAGCAAAAATGTGTCAAACAGATGTATACGAAACATCAAATAAATCTAACAATTTAATTAAAAGACTAAATCCACGTATTTCAAAAGATGAAGGACTAAATTGGTCAAAGATTTCGAGAAGAACTAATTTCAAAATGTATTGAAAGTTAAGGGACTATAAATATATTTAACCCAATATCTAAATTACTTTCATCATAAAAGTAACACTACAAGAAAATTTTTAAATAATGACTAATTTTAGTTACAAAAAATGTAAGAAACCAATTTTCTAATTAGTTTGGTAGCCAAAACCTTAGTAATTAATGTTAGTGAACAATTTAGAAACAAATTATTTTGGTAGTAACAACCTTGGTAGCTAATGTTAGTGACCAACTCAGAAATCAATTCATAATAAAAACTATTTTAATTATTAATTTAATATAATTTTTTGAAACTATTTTAGTTGTCAATAACTTTTAGTTTTTAAATTGGTACCTAAATTGGTTACTATATAATGACTAATATTTTTTGTCATTAAAATTGATAATTTTTTAAAGATTTTCTTATAGTGTAGTACGACTTTATAAATTAAATACTTAACTCATAATTATCGGTACAATATTAGACACGGATACATGGCCCAAATTAAAGTATCGGTGTATCATAAATAATTGTTTTTTGTATTTTTGATATTGTACTTTTTAATAATTTTTTAAAATATATATTTTTTATTTATTTTATTATAAATAATACGAGAAATTATTAGCAGAATTTATCAATTTTATATTTAAAATTTTGAATTAAACAATGGTTTGACTCTGTTGTTTATTCAATTCACATACCACAATCATATTCATATATTATATAATATAATATATGAAGACTATCGTTAGTTAATCATATTGAAAATTGTTTTAAGTGTGTGCCCTAAATGGTCCACCTCATTCACATATGATTGTCCATCCGCAACCTTTGTTTTTGACATGCTAGAGAGCACTTCACCCTATAAAATGCTTCCTTTTATGTCTTCCATGTTCTCTAATAATCTCATTACACCATCTTCATCCTTTGTTGACATTTATAATTCCTTACTTACTAAATTATTTAGGTTAACTATGTTTATGTTTTTAGTTTATTCTTTTAGTTCTTGAACTTTCATGTAATTTGTAATTTTTTATTGTTCTTATAAAATTCATTCTTATAAATTTGAAATACTTGAAATACATCTTCATTTTGAATGACATTAATTTCTTTAAGTGCATAATGGTGATGATGACTTGGGCACGTTATATTTGATAAGTGTGATGCATATTTTACAATAAGAATTTATGTGTAATGTCAATAAAAAAAATGAATGGTGTACTAAAGAGATGTAAATTATATGAGAATGAAACACTTATGGAATGGTTGCAAGGTTGTTTGATTTGGGGATTATTGTTACACCATTTTTATGTTATGATTTCGTGATGAAATCCCACGGTGAAATTTGTTGATCTATTTGTAGAAGTTATGGAACAAAGAATACAGGTGCATCAACATTATTTTAAGGCTTACGAGGGAATCTTGTGATTGAGGGGGAAAGACTAATGTTTCTGAAATCAAACACCGCAAAGAACAAAGGAAGATAAGATTGTTTTGGAGATACATGAACTGGAGAGTAAGTAATGAATTGTATTATTGGTATTAAATTTTGTTATGATGGTTTATATTAAGGGTTGTGGTTTTGATTGTAGAGTGATTATCACTATAATTACTTTGAATGAGCTAATCAAGTAGAAGGTGAAATAGAAGAAAAACTAGACATAGAAGAAGAGGAATTTGGTGCTATAAATGACAAATCTGTGGTGGAAGTAGTTAAGAAGAATGTAAAATTGAAGGACAAATTAATTGCAAAGAGGAAAGAGAGGAAAATGAAGTTTTTTTTTTTTTTTTTGTGCTTTGGACATTTGCAATTATATTTTTATATCTTTTGTGCTAAAGAACATTTGTAATTGATAATTTAGTTTGTAATGTTTCCATCTGTGGTTGTTTTTAGTTGATGAATTTTGTATTAAGTCGGTGTGGACAACAACTGATGCATATTGCAACATTTAATTAAAGATGTCAAATTTCACTAAATTAGTGTATGGTTGATTATTGAAAACATTATCCTTGCATTATGTTTTAAAAAAATGTCTTTTCTAATTGTTCCCTATCAAAGTTTTTAACATAAAACCCCAACAAAGAAAAATTGAATAGACCTAAAGATAACACAACAACATTTGAATCTAATTTAGTCTTGGAAGTTGTCCATAATTGTCACAAAGTAATATAAAAAAGTGGACCACAATTGATTAACGACAATACACAAATACAAGTGGACCACAACTTGTTCAAAATAAAGCAAAAGTACAAAAGTTCTATCTTAACCACTTAACAGTACAATACCTAATAAAAATTCACGTGGGGTTGTTAGAACTGGCTTGGGAGCCTAAATTAGTGATGTCTCTATAAGCTCTTCTCCCTCTCCTCACTAGTTCTCTAATATTGGTGCTAGATCTTGCTCTTATTGCAGTGTCTTTGACTCGGGGCAAAGAACATCATGGACTTAGAGCCCATTATATAGTCACTAACACCAATTCCCTTGGTTATCTTAAGCGATGTGAGACTTTTCAAGACGTGTTATTTTCACCAGTTCTATCAGGAATCCCACTTGGATTGTGACTTGACTTGGCCCCACCAGGAATCGAACTCGTGACCTTTGCTCTGATACCAATTGTTAAGATCGAGCGCTTACCACTAGGCCAAAAGCTATAAATATTTGTCAGAGTGCTACTCTTTTTACTTAAGAATGTAACAGTCCAAACACCACGATTCGATTGTGACTCGGTTCACTTGGCCTCCGCCACGAGACAATTGATGCCATATGCAACACAAATGTAGTTGCTTGCCTCCTTGAAGGTGCAATCCTAGTTTTCCCTTGTCTCGGAAAAACAAAAACTAGTATTAGTTATATATAAGAACATGTACACATAAGATTTAGGAGAAAACATTCTTACTTGTGTGGTATTCATTGATTGATTTTTGCATCCTCTATTATTGTGACCAAACTATTGGCATAAGTGCATTTCCTCTTCACATTTCCTCTATTAATTTTCGAATGGCTCACACTTTCATCAACTTCCCTCCTCCTTAATTTCTTATGCCTACTAGGAGGTGTCTTGTATATTGGAGGTAATATTTCTTCTGTTTTGTTTTGGGCCATAATTGTTGACCACTAATAGGGCAAATTTGTTCTCCATAAAAAGCTTGGTGTGCTTCTCTCTTGTAATATTTGTGAACATAGTCCTCTACCTGTTCTAGCCTATAACTAATTGCTACCACAATATGTCCACAAGGAATACCAACTAACTCCCAAAAATAGCATGTGCATGAGTGTTCTTTTAGGTTAACTACAAATTTTCCATGGTAACGACTTGTCTAACCTCAAACTTATCATCGCCATCCCAAACAACTATGCAATTACCACTCCTCTTACTTTCCTTATCTAGCATTTTTTTAGCCATGACACTACCAAGATATTTTTACATTTCCTTTTAAATTTGAAACTCTACTCATCACGTAAGTTCTCATCCACTCTATCATTGTCAAGATAGGTTTGTCTCTAGCTAAAAAGATAGTACTCTTCGATGATTTTGATAGATTATTCATAAGTACATTATACCTAGGGTAAGAGCTAAATGCATGTTTGCACCAACATTTTCATCTCCTCCATCTTAGCCTCCCACTCTTGGTAATAGGTAGCTTTTGCAACTACCATCATCAAATCATGAATCAAAACCCCTCCTGCAAACTTTTTTTTTTGTATTTTTTGTACACATGATGAAGGCAAAAACTATGCTCCACACCTTCTAAGATTTCATAAATATAGTAGAATGCTAAATTAGTTCCAACTCATACAACAATTATCATAAATATAAGTTCTATTTGATTAGACAAAATGTTCATACTTTTTGTTGATCAGAAATAAATACCCAACTATTTGTATGCATATGCCTAATATCATACAAATACGATAAGTGTATCGGATACGGCACGTATCCGATATGCCGATACATTTATTTTGAAAATAATAGGATACAATACGTGATATATGCATATTAAAAAATGTACAATAATTATTAAAACCTTGATAAATATACTATTGTTATTATGTGAATCCAAATTAAAATCATATGTATCAAACTTGTCAATTTAAAAAATTAAAATTATTGTCACCTTAAAAATATCAAGGCTTTATAGATTAGATATTTCATTGATAAGTATCGATAAAATATCCTAAAGTATTAAACACAAATACATGTCAAACACGAATACATGACCCAAATTAAATTATTAGTGCATCATAGTCCAATAGTATAGTAAGGAACCACCTCTAAGTTTCTTTACACCCATTTTCAACCACCATAAAAGTAAGGGGAAAATATTGGTCATTGAGATCTTGTCCTACAACAACTGATCACCATATTTAGTCTTCAAATGACACTTACCAATTGCAATAAAAGGTCTACAACCACCAAAGAAGCCCTTTTTGCAGCTATACAGACACACGTAAAAACTTTCAAGTCTTGGTTGAAATTTAGGAATAGGTTTAGTGAGTTTAATCTTACAAGTTGTTTCATTGCTCTTTTAAGTTCTGCCATGTAATCAAACAAAAGGGAATACTGTTTGCATAAACCAACATTACTCACTAATATGACAAACCCTCACCTTTTCTTGCAAACAACTATAATTTGGACTCATCATTCATCATAAATACAATCTATCTACCATTCAAAACCGCACAATCTCTAATAGCTTGTTTAGCCTTTTCAATGAACAAAATTTCATTCCTTGTTTAAACTTGAAGTTTCTACATATATTATCATTGTTGTATTCCTCAACTATTTCATGGTCCTCAACACTTTTATTTGCTTGGAAACCACCAGGACCAATGTCTTCACCCCTTGCTTCAGACCCTTCATTTAATCTACTAACTAATTTTTCCCATCTTTTAATAGCATTAACAATATTTTCTACGAGGTGTATCTTCCATCCAAAAATCATCACCTCTATCTTCACATAGTTCTTCCTCACTATCATCCAATCCCACATCTTCAAGTGGCCCTTCTTCAACCTTATAATCAACAACACCTTCACCAACATCACCCTCTTCACTATCCTCACCATCCTCACCAACCTCATCAACCTCATTAAACTCACCACCCTTACCAACATCACCCTTTTCACTACCTTCACCAACCTCATTAACCTCACCACCTTCAACATCTTTCCTAACCTCATTAGCCTCATTAAGGTCACCATCCTGACCACTATCATCACCCTTACCACGCACACCATCTTGATGACCCTCAACCCACCACTTGTTCTGCCTTCAATAAACTCAACAAACTCAATTTTTTGTGTTTCACTAACAATATATTCAACATAAACATCTACTTCTCTAATGTCCTCTGCATAATTTGCTAACTCCATGAAATCCCTATCTAGACTAAGGAGTTTCAAGTCCCCCTCCAGAGTTCCCTTACTCAACTTCCACCATAACTTGAAATCACCAACATATTTGAATTCCCTAACTATACCCAACAAAAGTCTATTTTACTTCATTTTGCACATGATTTTGACACTAGAATTGAATGAGAATAACTTGAATTTTAGTGAATCAATCCTCTTTTACTTAGAAATTAGAGAATGAGGTATACGAATCAAATATGTGAAAATGTAATGTATTTTGCATGAATTGCATCACTTTTTGGAAGAATTAAAGAATGATAGCTTGAGTCCCAGAAATGGTGCTAAGCGCTAAAAAGGCAATTAAGAAAAATCTCATGAGGAATAAACCTCAAACACCTACCTGAGGAATAAACCTCAAGCACCCACCTGAGGAAAGGTGGAAAAGCTATAGTAGCTCAAGCTCCAAAACTAATGTTGAGTGCTCAAAAGGCAATTAAGAAAAGCATGTATAGAAGGAAACTTTTGTAGTTGATCACTAAAGTTGGAACTGAACACCATTGAAAAGGTCTATAAATACAGACCTCATGTCCTCATTTTAGGCATTGATTAGGGAAGTAATTGAGTAGTCGTAAAGTAAAAATAGGTCAGTGAGACTAGAGAGACTATGTTCTTATTGTAAATACAAATGTCGATATGGTGTTGGATTTGTATTACGACACTCTACTCCATGCGTCATTTAAAGATAGTTACATTACTCATTTTGTACCCACAAAAAATATTGATAGATTTTCTTTTATATTTGTGTGTGCACATGGGTACCATTCAATATTTAAAAGAAATATATAATAATTATAAAACCAGAAAAATATTTGATCTTCAAATATAATTCAACCAAAGATGTATGAGCTTGACAAAAAAATCTTGTTAATTTTTTACAAGATTACATAGGAATGTCGTGATTGCAGATTCTTGTGATTAAGATTTCGTAATTAAAATTTTAGTGAATTTATATTCTGAATTTTAAAAAATTGAAAAATAAAAACAACACATAAGATTTTAAAAAAAATATGTTATGCATTTATAGGATTTGAAATAGCATATCAAGTTTTTAGTACTAAAGAAATACATGAGTCAAGTAAAAAGATACAAGAGTAAAATCAAAATTATTGTTTGTTTGAATAGTTAATCTATGTATTAGCATTCTCAACTCGTTATTGGGAAATAATTGATTTAAATTATAGTCTTCGTTGTAAGATAATATTTATAAGATAATATTTACAATCATGATTAGTGCAATTAAAACTTTATCAAAAACAACATTCTTTCAATTAAATGGAGCTGTGATGAGTAAACCATGTTAATATAGAACATTTTAGTTTACCCTTACGCGAGTATTATGTAGTTCTTAATTCTGCTACGTTGTCTTTTAGTTTATACATTATTATATGTAATCTTGCATCTAACAATTATATAAATAATCATATGATCGAATGGTTTGGATGCTAACAGATAACTCGGCATAAAACAATCTTCAGTGTTTTTAGTTCTTGTGCCTATAGGAAATTTTCAATCAATTACAATGAAAACATCCAAATATATCTCAAATACCCATGGGTTCGTAGAAAGTTGAGGACAAACCCATTTTCACCACCACAACCAATTTCGTACTGCATAAATCCTCTTCCTCAATAAAATATACAAACAGATGATGAATTACTCCCATCTCATTTTAATATCTACAATATTAATGATTGATTCTTATTCCCTGGCATTACAACATAACTACCCCACAAATTTCAGAATTTGCTGCTTGCATGAGGTAACAAAAAGTGTAAATTAACAAAATTGATTTTTTTCCTCGAAAAATGAACATACAATACACAAACTCAGGTGCAGTCAGATAGTAACACTTTGCAGTTAGATGATGGGGCCATTAATTAAGAGTGTTTTAAGAATTTAAAGTATAAACAACACCTGAAAAACTTTCAATTTTAAAAGGACAAAAATGAAAGCAAAAAGCTTAAAAAACATCCAAAATATATAAAGGACGACACAGAAAAAGAATTCTAAGACTTAGTCTCCTCAGCAACTGCCTCAAAAGTCTCTCCTGGAACAAGATCCGGGACAGCGTCATCATCATCATCCTCCTGTGCTGTGGTTGCACCAGCTCCTGCTTCAGGTGCCTGCTTCTGAAATTGTTCAGCTAGTTTCTTCAGGTTTTCCAAGTTATCTGGCCCTGCATTTTTTTTTAGAATAAACAGATTCAAATTAGCAAGACAGAAAAAGAAAAAAAGGAATCTAAAGCTTAAGCTTTATGAAGATACATATATCACATACCTAATTGGTGGATGATGTTAGGGAGAATATCCTGCAACTCTGCGAAACAGAAAATTGTGTTAAGTAAAATGCTAATCTAGAATGAGATCGAAATATAAAATAAAATGGAATACAACAGGAAACAGAAATGAAGAAGGAGATGTATATATAAACTTACTCTTTGTCTGAGGAGAACCACTAACAACCCAAGTATTGGCAGCAATAGATGCTTGTACTGCAATAGATTTCATGTTTAACAATTAGCCACCTTACAATGTCAAAACAAATTGTACACTAAAAATATCACCCATCAATATTTACCTTTAGGGTTTAAAAACTGGATAACTACATCATCCTTAAAGATGTTTACTTCCTCAATTGCAGGGATAGCATTCACCCCTATTCTCTTCAGGGTGCTTTGAAGCCTCTTGTCATCTGTGGTAGTAGTCTTGTGGACAGCCTTCTTCTTCCTACAAGAGAGGGAAAATAAATCGTTTAAAAATGATAATGTATAGTAAAAAATCTTGAAGATTTTGATTGTTGCATCAAATTATTAAGGAAAACATATAGGAGTATTTAGCAATATTAGAAAACATAAATTGGTATGGAATAAAATCAGATTTTGACATACAAATATACCTTCTCATGGTACCCTTTCCACCAGTTCGAACAGAACTGGCCATCTTCTTCAACCTTTCCACATCCATCTATAAACAAGCAAAGAAGAAAAAATAAGTTTCATGGCAGGAAAGTAAATCACTACAGCTTGACAAAGGTGGATAAATAGTCGGTAACAATAAGAAGGGAATTGGTTAAATATACAAAAGGCATACAATTATAAATAATTTAAAAAGTACTCCTCAACTGATTAAAACATAGCACCTAAAGTATAAAAGAAATCAAAAAAATTTGGTGAAGCACAGTAATATCACATTTACAGAACATAAGCTTATAGTCAAAGACATAACCAGAATCACAGACAGGTGAAGCAGGAGAAAAATAAAAATATGAAGCACGGGTATCCAAATACTAAGAAATTTGGTGTTGATAATTCTCATTATCATATTACAAGTAATCTTGACAACCCATCTAAGAAAGAACAAAGTAATCTTGAGTGATTCCATGTATGCATTGTATGAAGAACCAATTTCTGAAAGCTTGTACTAGTTGCAAATTCATATCAACTATATATCACGGTTTCCATTTTAGCATGTCACATGCACGTAATCCAAAGAGCATTCCAGAAAATATTGAGTATGCTGAAGTCAAGCACTCATCATAAAAATGTAAATGCACTCATCATAAAAATGGATTGAAAGACGCACACCCACATTTAGTTCCCGATACATACAGTAAATAAAACCGATAGTGAACACCGTAACCACAGTTCAGATCTCCAGTATTACTTCCCATTGTACAACCCAAAAGAACCAAAATCTTCCTTATAACTCATCCCCAGATGCAATTCAAGCATTCTCAAAATACAAATTCCAAAAGCCACACTCAAACGTACAATCAAGTAACCCGGAAAACAATCGCATCCCTAAATTTTACCCTTTGGAACGAGCAATAAAAAAGAAACAAAAAAATCAGCACACTGTGTATCTGCAGTCATTCTCATTATGTAATATATAAATAATTTATATCGAAAAGAATACCCAAATCTAGGAACCCTAATACTACTAATAATAATTAATAGTAACAATTAATACTAGTAAAACAAAAAATCGAAAAAGTTTCCACAAACTTTAAATCAAGGATACACCATATCTACAGCAGGAATTGGATTTTTGAATACAAACTGAAATCA
>Ga0214544_1001254_pt1 | contig 51868 bp, 21 predicted proteins | sample CNSS3metaG_FD_160074 | JGI IMG/M metagenome (GOLD analysis project Ga0214544, IMG submission 160074) | Root nodule microbial communities from cowpea collected in UCLA plant growth center, Los Angeles, California, USA - CNSS3 | ecosystem: Host-associated > Plants > Roots > Nodule | place: USA...
GGAGGGGATGAAGAAGAGGAGCGCGAGCGAGGACGCCATTGATGAACCTCGAGATTTGGCGGGATTTTGGAACTTTCTACTATTCAACCCTACGAACAAGTAGTTACAGAGATCCTTATACAGAAACCACCTACCACTACCTTATATGTAAGTTAATTATTAACTTATGAAAATAAAAAGCCTTTTATATTATTCTTTTCTATTTACTTTTTGTTCATTTACTTTTAATAATGGTTAGTCAAAATTTTATCCTATTTTCCTTTTTTTTTTTCAATATTTCCAATATATAAAAAGGAGTACATCATGAAAGTGAGATGATACCAAATTATACGAAAAAGGGAAATAGTACTAAAATTATTATAGAGAAATTTGGAAGAAGTTTTTCGCAGCTAATTAGAATTAATATATATATTTGAAATTTTATAAAAATCCTCATCTACAATCTTTCGAGAGCTGTAATTGTACAACTACAGATTGATTCTTTCTTTAGAAATAGTTTGATCGATAATACTTTAGGGTGTAATGTTCTAACGCATAGCTTTCATTCACTGCAGACACTATCTGCAAGTAAATCTCTGGGGTAACCCTGCCAACTGCACTGCAAATGCCAGATTCAGATACCTCACATTCAAAGTTCTTCCAAACCTGAAAATTTTTAATCAACGAACTAATTGAGATTCCATGTATATCATCACCAGAAATCGATAATAGAAGACGATACAACTTTTCATGCAAAAGCCACCAAGTGATGAAGAAAATTACCATTGAGGCATTGGCGGAAGAAACTTCCTGATCTGTACACTGACGCTCTTGACATTGAGGCATTTTATTTGCACCAATTTATTTAATTTTATTTGTTTTATATTCCTAACCCTTAAGTATATGTTTTATAAAAATTGATTTTAGTTTAAATAAATTGTGTTTGTTGGAAGACAACTTTTGATAGTTTTGTCCTGACTGGTATTCTTAGCTACTCACAACAATATTGAAGTTGCATTAGAAAATTAGTGTTAATTCAATAATGTCAACAACTATGCTATCGGTGTTAAAGGTCATTTATAAGTTGTCATTTTAATGACACGGGACAAATAACCCATTAGAAACCAGGAGATTTGATAGTCAATTATATAAAGATCCTTAAGGTTTTTTAAAGTTAAAAACACTAACATATGTATATTTATAAAATTTAAAGTGTATGTATTATAAAAAAAAATGGACAATATAATGTTTATAAAACAAAAAAGTTGTTGGTGCAAAACTCAATAAGAAATTTGTCAGTATTTCCAGAAAACTTCATGCAATGTTTATGTAAATTGAATCAACATTTTACATCTAAAGCATTTAGTCCGTTGCTAAGGAAAATAAACCAGAAAGCTGAAACTCAATTAACGGACAACAAGCTACGCGCTACAGCAATACTACGTTGCCTATTGCTTCATAGCCCCCATCAAATTTCTCACCCACCCGATCAAGAAGCTTTTATAGAAGGGAAAGATTGCTTTCCGGAAAAGAAAAAAAAAATCCAGAATTGACAATTGTTTATTAGGCTTAGGAAAATAATTTCCGAAAATGATAGGGTGCTGGAAGAAATCTGATGGGGGTGCAGGAAGTAATAGCCTACTACGTTTACCCAATATTTTCCATATCCAAAAATTATTAATTCATGTGTACAAGCTAAAATAAATTTGACATAATAATATTGTTAAAGAAAAAATGTAAACAATGAAGTTTAAATAAAATCATTTTGATAAGTCACTTTCCTTATACTATACTAGGTCACTTTCCATCCTTCAATCCACAAAGAAGCTAGAAAATTAGAACCCCAGAAGCACTGTGAGTATCATAACATGTTCTGAAACCATATATTGAAATGAGATGAGACAGTTTGAATTACAACATTCTAAAGAAACTCGAACCAAAATACTTGTATGAGTACACCACTTTGGGAAACAGGCAGAAGCAGAACAAACTGCAGACTCCATCAACATAAAACCGTTTGACAACAATTTAGACAAAGAATGAAGCACCATCAGTTGCCCTACTCTGCGATATGATCAAGATACAAAAAGGACTAGGTAGAAGTTATATCAATTAACCTTTTGCATCGTTAATGAACAATGATAGCAAGAACCTCAATCTATCTTTACTGATGAGAACAAGTAGTGCACAAAGTAGAATGACATAAGGAAGCCGATGGTGCCGGTTGACAACATGATTGCAATGGCCATGAGCAGTGAATAGCCAAGGTAAAGCGTGGCTGAGACTGGTCCACTCAAACTCTGCAGGTCGAAGACCAAGTAGTTGATGGAGTATAGGAAGACGTAAAGAGCCACAGAACCTGAAGCAAAGAATGCCTTCCACCACCATTGCCAATCTTCCACACATAGATGCATATAAGTGAGGACAACAGACACTTCAGCACACACAATAATTAGCAATAGAAGAACAACCAACAGGAAACCAAAAACATAATAGAACCTCCCAAGCCAAATACTTGAAAGGATGAAGAAAAGCTCAATGAAGAGGGTTCCAAATGGAAGAGTTCCAGCACCAAGAACAAGAAGCCACGATGGGTATTTACGAGCAGGAATTTCCCTTGGAATCTGGTTAGTGCGCACTGGATATTCAATCGGCTGAGCTTTTGTCCCCATAAATCCTCCAATGAGGGTAAGAGGTACTGAAATGCAGAACCAGAGGATGAACATCTCAAAATACAAGGAAATGGGTATGGCACCAGTACTGTTACTGCTCCATAGAATGAAATTTAGTACTGTAAGAATAATGAAAGCAATTCCAGGAAAAAAACATGCAGCCGACCAGGAAACTGATCTCCACCCTTCCGTTGTTCCTTTCACTGTCCTCCATACACGTACACTGACATAGCCTGCAGCAATGCCTAGGATAAGATACAAAAGGATCATCCCAGTTAGCAGCATTCCTCGGGATGCTGGTGACATAAAGCCAAGCGCCGCAAAAACAATAGTAACACCACCCATTCCAAGAATTTGAACCCCATCTCCGACCATCACACAGAGAAGCTTCGAGCAATAAGGCTCCCTAAACACATCACCCACAACAAGCTTCCATCCAGAGAGCTCCTCGTTCATCTGAGCTTGAGTCTCTTTGTCCAGTTCCTCGTACCTAGTCAAGTCCCTTCTCACAGTTCTTAGGAAAATGACAAAAACAATACCAGCAAGGAAAGAAATAACCATGACAGAATTTAAGATTGAGAACCAATGAACACGTGAACCCTCCATCTTCAAATAAGCATCCCAACGTGATGGCCACCTTATATTACTTTTCACGAATTCAACCTCGTATGTGAACGATATCCTTTCCTGCTCTCTTATCACTTGATACTTGTCAAGCTCAGCCGGGCAGTGTATAGGAGAAAGAGTATCATACATTTTGTGCTTTACCATGACCTCCGGATCATATTTAATACTACAGGGGGCAACCTGAAAACCAACTATTTCATACCCGGAAGCCTTTGTCTTGTCAGACTCGGAAATAACACCCAAACCCTCCTCTCCAGTCCCCACAATTTGGACCCCACTTCCTTCGTATTCATGAACGAAGACCGTGAATTTAAGGTGGTTAATGATGTAATCTGCACCACCATCAGGTGGAGTGTATCCAACAGGGAACCCTGTCCACTGGATTTTAACACCATTTTGCACGGTAAACCTCATAACAGGCAAGTTGTCAAGGATCATATTCACTTGATACAGATCCCGTGTCCTTTGTTTAAGTAGCTTCACCTCGTGCTCATTCAACGGGGACGCAGTACAGAGGTAAACCGTCTCGTTAACATTCATTCGGAATCGGTACGGCGAGTTATCGATCTGATCTCCCATCAGAAGCTCTCCAAGATTCTCAGCACTTTTCTTTATACCACCCACCGGTGGGCAGTAAGGAAGGCTGTAGTAGCTGAAGGGAAGCTCAGTTTCAATCGAAGTCAACGAATTAACTTTGGCAAATATCGCATCTTTATTTGAGTAAGTGTGCATATAGCTTCCAGGGAGGTAAAACCCATTAGTAACTTGAGCAAAGACGACGACTAAAAGGAAAGCCCAGGAGCAGAAGAAGGGTTTTCGCAACTCCATTTCCTCCAAACTTAAATGCAATACAACAACAAGCTAACACTAACACCACCACCACCGCAACGTTGCAATACCAAATCTAGACACAAGAGTAAAACAAAAATTCAACATCACATGCCAAAGATAATAGAAACACAAAAGAAACAACAAAACTCAAAGCATATACATCAAAAGGTGTTAACTATTACCCCAAACAAATCCAAGAAATGAGTAAGAATTCACTTGTTACTCCTTACAACTATGAGCTCCAAGGCATCCTTTGATAGTACGTTCTCCCATGTTCAAATTATCCAAAAAATCATTAAGCCTGAAAATAGTTTTACAGTAACTATTACACACCAAACGTATGCAACAAGATCCCCCAAATTTATTCAAATTCCTTTCAAGTTATAATTACCCATCTAAAGCGCACTCCAAGAACTTCACGACGAATTGATCGATAATTTCGATTTCAATTTCACCGATTACAATTGAAGCGAAAACCCTTGTTCCCGTGAACTTGACACTCCCTGCAATGTTGTAGAAATAAGAAATTGCGAACATCTAGAAACAATTCATGCAGTTGAAACATTAGAAATGTGTGAAACAGAGTGGTACCAAGAACATGAAATCCCTACAACAGGTCAAAGTGAAAAACTAGAAATTCAAAGCATCTTATGATGAAATAAATCTGAACGAAGATTGGAAAAAAAAAAAGAGATAAAAACTGAGGTAGTAACGGGGAAGACGATAATTGTTGTTTGACGAAGCTTTGGATATATCACCTGCCAAATTCGTATGTTAGGGTTTGAAAATTTTGGCATAGAGAAAGTATTTGGAAGCTCTGAAATTGGAATACTCGAATTTTGATTGAGATTTGAGATCGGGATGAAATCGAGCCTTCTCGATGTTTGGGAAATAAAATCTTGTCCGTAGGTAGGTTAGGTGAGAGAACTAACAAACTAACAATAATGGGCCTTGATAAGACAAATGCCCGGCCCACTAGAGATTTTCTTCCTGCACCCCATATAAATAAATTTTTCATTTTATTCTTGTTAGATTGTGCACTTTAAAAATCAAAAGTAAATTTTTAAATTGTATAATTTGGAAGTCATTCTTAATTTTCACATTGCACAATCTAAAATATTTTTACCTCACGATTCAAAAAAGGTAAAACAGAAATATTTTTACACGGAAATGCAAAAAATAAATATATGAAAAGGTAAGAAAAAGCTATCTGACCGTGGAAATCCAAGTTTTTTTTAAAATTAATTAAAATCTTATATTGAGAGTGTAAAAGTACTTACAGAACTTGAAATTTTGTATTTCATACTATTTTTTTATTACATCACTTTTTTAAGTATTATTTTAAAAAATTGTCTTTGCCCAACTTCATATTTTAGCAAATTTAATCCCATGATAGTCTTTAACATGTTCTAAAATTAAAATTTAGGAAATATGTTTTAAATTGTTTTTCAGCTACCTGTCAATGTTATGGACCCTTTTTATACGCTATTATTGAATGCAAAATTTACTACTAAATCAATAATAAGACCTAATAATCAAAATGTAATATTAAAAAGGTTAATGTTGGAACATGTGCACTAATTCATTCTTCTTACTAAATAAAAACAAAATAATCAAATAAATAAAAAATGAAGTTTTTGGTTGTATCAAAACGTTTATTGTGATAGTATAAATAATTAGTTGTATCTTAAATAGGAAGACAACATATGTGTTTATTCGTGAGAATTTTGCAAACTAATAAAACTGATAAAGAAACAAGTTAATGTAGAACACATTCCAACAACATATACACATTTATGTATAAATGGGTGTGTAGTGTAAAAATTGAATATGACTAATAATTGAAAGCAAGAAGAAACCAAAAGAGATATTTTGAACAACCATTTATTTTTATGTGATTATCATTGCATCACCAATTTAATTATTTTCTTAAATCGTCATTTAGGTTTTGATAATAATATAAGAATTTTACATTCTCTGTTTAAAGTAAAGCTGAAGCGAGAGAAAATGCTGTGAATCAACCAAATAAAGGATAAAAAAATAGATAGACGTGTTGGAGAGAATCGTAAGAAATATATAATTATCTTGAGCATTTTTCATTTAAAAACTATTATTTAATATATCAATTTTCACATTCTTACATCTATCTTTGCATACATATATATAACACTTAGTTTAGATCAGAATCTTTAATCGTAAAACCATAGCAGAAAAATCAACGAACGCAATTGGAAGAAAATCATCACATTGTCATTGATTCCTCGGAATTTTGAAACCGTGTAAATTTAGTCAATACTACCTTTCACTTCCGTGATTGATAATTTAAAAACCCAAATGCCTTTTTTTTTTCTTTGTTGTTCTTCTTTTTCTTTATTCTTTTAATAAAAATTTTCACGAGTTCTATTTTAAGTATCATTTCTTTAAAGATTTTTGTTCTATTTAATTTACATTTTCAAAGTTCAAGATAACGCCAATTACTTACGGTTACCTAATATTTAATTAATTTATATGCATGCATGACATTTTTTCTAATGTAGAAATAAAAAAAAATGTAATATATTCCTTTCTATATTACAGTTTTTAAAATTTCCAAAAAAAAAAAAAAACTCTTCAACAAACTATTAGAATAGTAAGTAAATGTCAAATACATAGAAAAACACAATAGTTATTTCGAGTAGAATTTTGGTTATTCTTGTATTCAAAAGACTGACTAACATGTTTTAATTTGAAGATGACGATGGAATTTTATTTTATGGAAGTTGTGCTTTCTTTTCTAAATATTTTTGAAATGGAAAATTATGTTGACAGGTAATTTACCTTAAAAACTTATTTTGTTGTGACGTTGTTCCTTTCAAGTCTTTCGCACCGTGAAAAATTATTTATTTGTTATAATTTTAAATTATTTCAATTAATTTCTCCAAGAAAGTTATAAATTTGATAAAAAAGTTCTTGTTGTTCTACTTGCTAACAAAATAAAAAAGTCCTCTACTATTCTTCTAAAACAAATTACAAGTTTATTAAAAAAAAATTGTTAATGTGAGATATTCAGTGGAGAAGTCAAATAAAAGAAATGAAAGCATGACGTTGACCACGTATCTAAGCGTGAATTTCAACGTCACACATGCAAAACAAAAGAGCATGAGTCTCTGCAATAGCAACCACTAAGCCAAAGGTGGCGGTGGTTAAATTTCACACATCCTCAAAATTCAAAAGGGTCGAACAAGTTTTTCGCGTTTTCTTGAAACGTTTCGCCTTGTGCCGCCAGAACATCGTTAACACCGTGAACCGCAACCCTTTCGTTGAAGAACAAGTCGGGAAAGAACACCGGAACGCCGTTAAAAACCAAAACGCCGTCAAATCTGGTGACGTTGATGCTGAATCCATCCAAGAACGTCGGCAACAGCGATCCGTCGCCCAAATTAACGAGATCATTCCACAGAAGTCGGCACGGTACAACGTGCCGGCGAAAGAACGAAGGATACTGATCGAAATCGCCGATGCTGCTCATCACCGAGTCGTCCGCCGGAGCGAACACAGTGATTCCACTCGGCTCCACGACTCCGGAGAGCTGCATTCCGAGAAACGAAGCCACGGCGGAGTGTCCACTAGTTTGCAGGGTTTGGATGGCTGAGTTGAAGGTATCGGAAGCAGCGGTGGTGCTATTCTTGGCGGAACAGGAGGAATTGGAATCAGAACTAGGTCTTTGACTGTTAATCTGAAAGTTAAGGTCGAAGAACCTGTCAATGCCATAGACTAAGAGAAAACCATCGTCGTAGATTGGGGATGGCGTGAGTTTTATGTTGTTGATGGACGTTGCGCGATCGGATGAAGAGGTTGTGACGGTAAGAGACTGGCCAGGGAGCATTGTCGGGATCCCTGTGCCGGCGCTGAGGAGGCGGAGACTGGACGGAGTGAGCGGGAGCGGAGCGAGGTGGAAGCGGAGGAGGTCCAGGGACGGCTGGCCAGATTTCTTGAAAGCGGAATCGGAGGGAGCGAAGACGGTGGCGGAAGGAGACTGCTCTAGAAGCGTCTCGGCAACGACTTCTAGCGTTAGTGCCATAGACACGAAGCCTGAATCCAAGAGGACGTCGGCGGCGTCAAATACGGCTTCGCGCGGTAGTGCGTGGCAGAGAGAGGATAAGATGAAGGAGGGGATGAAGAAGAGGAGCGCGAGCGAGGACGCCATTGATGAACCTCGAGATTTGGCGGGATTTTGGAACTTTCTACTATTCAACCCTACGAACAAGTAGTTACAGAGATCCTTATACAGAAACACACCTACCAGTACTTTATATGTAAGTTAATTATTAACTTAAGAAAATAAAATGCTTTTTATATTATTCTTTTCTATTTACTTTTTGTTCATTTACTTCTAATAATGGTTAGTCAAAATTTTATCCTTTTTCTTTTTAAATATTTCCAATATATACAAAGGAGTACACCATGAAAGTGAGATGATACCAAAATATAGGAAAAAATGAAATAGTACTAAAATTATTATAGAGAAATTTAGAAGAATTTTTTCAACAGCTAATTAGAATTAATATATATCTATATATTTTTGAAATATTATAAAAATCCCCATCTAGAATCTTTCGAGAGCTTCAATTGTACAACAACAAATTGATTCTTTCTTTAGAAAAAAGTTTGATCGATAATACTTTAAGAATCTAAAGCTAAAAACAAAATAAAATTGCTTTCTTTATATAGACAAAATGTTGCTCTTCAAGCTCAGATGCAGCTTCGCAGCACCTTCATGTCATCCCGATGGATATACATAGTAGGGAACTGTAAAACAATAAACTCTACTTTATCAACTGACTTTTATTTTACAATCTATACTTCACTATTTGCATTTGTCAAGGGTAAATTTGTGGCGGTTTCCGCCAAGGATGACTTCTCAAACACTTCCCCTCTTCGGGGGCGGTTTGCATAGAGTATCCAAAGAACAAGGCAGAGCAGAACACCAACTGAAACCAGGCCAAGTCCTACATTGATAATCTTCAGGTAGTGGTTTAATGGAGGACAGTAGCTTGAAGTAATTTTTGTGAATGTCTCTCTCACAAAATTGCAATTCTGAAGGCTAAGTAAAGGTGGGGTGTAATGTTCTAACGCATAGCTTTCATTCACTGCAGCCACTATCTGCAAGTAAATCTCTGGGGTAACCCTGCCAACTGTAGTGCAAATGCCAGATTCAGATACCTCACATTCAAAGTTCTTCCAAACCTGAAAAATTTTAATCAACGAACTAATTGAGATTCCATGTATATCATCACCAGAAATCGATAATAGAAGACGATACAACTTTTCATGCAAAAGCCACTAAGTGTTGAAGAAAATTACCATTGAGGCATTGGCGGAAGAAACTTCCTGATCTGTACATTGACGCTCTTGAAGCTGAGAGTCAAAAGGGTAGCATAAAGTTGGCATTGTAGGCCCAGACTGATTGTAGTAGCCAGGACTTCCTTGTGTTATATTCAGGTTTGCAGAATTATAGATGAACTCATTCACAACATTTGCAATGTTGGTGACAACTTGCTTACTCTGGAAGAGTGTTTGGTTTGTGGTACTCTGATCAACACACGGAAGGACATTACTAAGAGCAGATTCGGTGTGTGGATTTGCCACCCATTCTCCCATAGCCATGCAGGTATCAGAAATTGCACTGTAAAAGAAAAGCTTACTCATATCAGGTTTGGTTGTTAATGTTAGCTTTTGAACATACAGATAATTGTTAATAAATTAAACTGAGATCTATTGGATATAATGACTTACTTATTAAGGATCATGAATACTCCACAAAGAATGAATGTGGTAGCAACAAGTAACCATCCAGTGATAACAAATCTGCAAAATATTAAGAATTCAGACAGAAGAACATAACAAGGACTAAGGTATATGAGGCAGCATGATAAACAAACGTAACACCAATAGACATAGACAAACATAACTTACATGAGGATTGCGTGCTGATATCCAAGGACAGAAAGGACTGCAAAAAAAAAACAAGAGTCAGCTATAACCAAGAGCTCGGGAACATAAATATAAAGTTAGCTAAATTTATTCATGATTTTATGCCAATACCTAGCCCAACAAGAGCCAACAGGAGCATCACAGCTGCTACAACATACAAAGCTAGACGCCTGCAAAACGTACGTGGTTTAGCATCATACATGGATGAGGTATAACTCTCTAGAATCAGTTTTATGAATACATACACATCATTGAAAACTCTTCGAATTTTTACTGAATTTTCATTTGTCTTCTCTGAAAGTGTGTCTGCGGCAGTATTTAGATCCACATTCAACTTGTCAATAGCATCCATGACATCAGATGGAAGAACAATCCTAGTGACATTGATAGTTTTTGCAAGGGAGAGATACTCTGTGACATTTCTCAGAGTCTGCACTGTATAATCTGACTGATTGACAAAATAATGAAGGGTGTCCAAGGCTTGACCATGAAATTTATCCTGCCCAACAGAGAGGAGGATACATCCAGTCCTGTGTAATTAAAAGAACAGGGTATGTATGTTAGTATCCACATTTGAATTTGTGATGAATAAAACCTAGAGCTGGCAGTATATAGAAATTTCACATGTATTGAGCAAAATGACAGTATCACTCAATAACCATCACCATTTGGTATTTGTTCATTGAAAAGTGAAAACCAAAATAAAACATCCATAGCATGTAATTTTGAATTATTGATTATCAATTATGCAAATAGCTTACTAAAGAATCTTTTTCCATATCTATTGATAAAGGGGGAAAGAACAAGTTGAATTTGAGGAAATACAGCATCCCATGAAGAAATTAACAAAGGGAGCATGGAAATAGAGACTTACGCAGCAGCAAAAGTGAATGATATGAGCAGTATAAGACAAATCCTTTGTGAATGATTTGATCCTTTGCCCTTTATGGTAATTGGCCATCCACAACATAGATGAATCATAAGCGCCAGGCCAAACAAGATAAACCATAGGGCAGCAAGAATAAAACCAGCTGCACCAGTGAATCCAACAGACTGCAGTGAAGTGAGGAGAATAGAATCTATTAAAAGGTAGAACAAACCGTGTAACTGAACAATAGGCTCCAGACATCAAATTTGACAAAAAACAAAACAAAAGAAACAAAGTCAAAATTAAAGCTCTAGATATAAACTAGTTAAGGAATAGATGCACATCTTCAGCTGTTAATTATACAGTGGTATGTAGGGGTGTAGTTGTAGTAGATAATTCAGTTAGTTCAATCAGTCAGTGGTTATATGTTAGTTAGACAGTGAGCTGTTAACTAACTATTTTAATTGTATACTATACATTGCAACGCTGTACACGTGATATACAGAAGTGAGAAATAAAATTTTCTGTTCAGAATCTCTTGTTCTTTCTCTTTTCTCTTTTTCCTACTGTTTTTGAGCGTGTTCTAAAAACAGTAAGAGTGTATTTGAACAAACAACCTATTAAGTGAGATTGCCATAAATTTCACAAGTTTAACCACAAAACTTGTTTGGATTAAGCTAAAAAAGTTTATAGGAGTCATAAATCCAAATAAGCTTCATAAAAACTCTACAAAATGCTCTCTAGGACTTTTGTTAAAGAAAAATTAAGTTTTGCATCTCCTCATTTTCAAATGACAATGACATTCAACATAGAAAGACATGTAAACAACCAAACAGATGGAAAGTGGAGAACAATAGCATTCTAGGATGTTCGATGAGAACTGTTAGGCAACATGCAAGAACTCCACTTCTCAACACGGAATTGGCACTGATCATAGAACAAATCATCCATCCATTTTAAAACACAATGATCAAGGAAGAAAAAACGGCACTTACAGCCCAATAATGCTGATCTGCAATATCCCAACCACCTCGATAGCGTTGGAATCCTCGCAGAATGTCAGGTCTATTGGTCCTGTTTGCCGCCAGAATAAGAACATCCACACCTTTAGGCCCCGGTGCTGGAGCTACCCGAGTGAATTCACTCTTCCATTCACCCAAATTCTCTTCTCCCTCCCCTGAAAAATTGAAACAGACAAAAAAAATATAAAAATTAGCCAAATCACACGTGCAAGCAAAGCAAAAACAGATGAAATTAAACCAAAACCCCCAATAATCCAAAATGAAAACATTCCAAGGCATCCCAAATTTCCATTTCCCCAATCCTCACAGACAAAAATTAGGAAACCCAGCACGAAGCAAAAGCTGACACCAATTTTTATCTTTCATTCCAAGTCCCGATCTTTCCACGATCCACACCCAACCCATTACCGTATTCAAAAGCGAAAACGAAAGAGAAAAAAAACCGAACCTATGATAAACTTGACGCGATGCCGAATCGACCCAGTTGGAGAAAAAGCTGAAACCGAGCTGAGAAACAGTGCCACGAGGAACAGGAACCCAATGAAGGGAAAGACCTTCATTTCGTTTTCTAAAATAACTTCAGAATTCACACTTCACAACTCACGCCGCCATTTTTGATTCCGACAGGAACCAAGCAGAAAAGTTTCGGCGTGGAATCGAAACAAGTAGTGAACACAAACCACAACCTTCATGGGGAAGGTCAGAATCTGTTAACCCTGGCGCTGAGGTTACATCGAATCAAAGAACGGTGCTTGGATTGGAGAGAAAAGGAAGTGAAGAGAAGAGAAGGGACAGTGTGATGATGAGAGAAGGGGCAGAGAGTCACATGGGAATGGTGTGAATGAATTCTACTACTGACGTGAGTAAGAAAAACAAAAAACGCGGGTTCGCTTTTTATCCTTTTATTTACCGTAAATTATGCTTACTTCCATGTAATCCGCGTAAAAGCACTTTATCCTAACTTTTTTTAATTTTCCCAAAATAATCTAAATTTTAAAAACTATTGTTGCCAGTATAATTCAATCGCAAATTTTTAATAATAATATTTATTCGTGGATCCAGTCCCTTTTTTTTTCACTGGCATATAAAAAAAGCAATTAATCCAGTTTTCCTAAAATAAAAAGGAGTGAATCTCCTTAACCGACACTAACTAAAGTCACTTGTTTCGGTGCTGGTGGCGCGCACTAGACACTGATTGGTCTGTTTGACGCGGACACACTTTTCTTTTTAATTTCTGTCCCTTTCGTAATCTCATTAAATAAAAAGCTGTTAGTTTTTCTTAGAGGTAATAAACATAGTTAGTTGATTTAGGTTTGGTTTAATTTAGGTATTGAAGTGGAAATAACAAAAGAGTGACATGTGCCACAATGTTGCTGTCAATCTGGCACCAAATGATCCAACCAGTGGTTGCAGATCAAACCAATTGTTTCTCATTCACCATTATGAAATCATTGTTATTTTTAGCTATATTATTTGTATTAATTGTTATTATTATTATTATTTAATCAAACTTAATAAAAGGTTATAATAATTTTTACGATGACCAACTTAATAAAACACTGCCTAATTCCATGATTGAGATTGTAGCACGCTAAAGGGTGAGAATTAATTATTAATTAAACAGGAAAATGTTAATATGATTAGTTCACATTATGTATAGATTAGCATGATTATGTGAAATTAGGGTTAGATTTGGTGAGAGATTAGTTGAAGGGTGGGTCCCAGTTGCTTTCGGCTTGGGTTTGCGTGCGAGTGAGTGAGTGGAAGCACGTGACCAAAGGCAAAGGGCATGTGGGACCGTTATGCTTTGTCACATGGGATTCGGTGGGCCCATACCCTGCCACACTAATTGGGCTTTAATTTAAGACTTTTGCAACAAGAAGAAAGGGATCATAACCATATCCAATATAAATAATCTTTCTTCTCACAATGCATGCTTCATGAATGGTACAACTTCGATATCAGTTTCTTTTACCAGACTGATGTATATTTTTTTAATATTAATAAGATAATATAATTTAAATAAAAAATAAATATATTTTTATCTCTCTATTTTTTTATATATATATATATATATATATATATATATATATATATATATATATATTTCTTGTTAGAAATCGATAGTTTTAATCTCTTATTATTTTTAGTGTCTATTTTCGGCCTCTAAAAATAGATTGGACTTATTAAAGACACAAAAGAGTCGTCTCATGTGACAAGTAATTAGATTTTTAATTGTTAAAAGCGTAATCGTTTTCTAAAAGAAACAATCCTTGCTTTTCAGAGATTTAAGATTTGGAGAGATTAAACATTGAATTTTTTGTTATTACATATACTTTTTGAAAAAAATATCTCGCTTGAAATCATGACTTCTACTTTTTCAAAAACAATTTACAATGAAAGTATTGATTGAAATGAAGAATTTTACTTTAAAAGACTACAATAGTCTTGATTGAAATCATAACTTCTAATAATTTTTGTCTCGGACTGTACTTTAAAAAAATTATATTCAGATTTTTTTATCATGAAATTTTTAAATCACGGTATTAATTTTAAAATAAAATAAATTGAAATTACTTTTAAATATATTTCAAAAAAATGTTTTGAAAATTAAATTTTATGAACAAAGGATAAACCAATGAAAATCGAAACATACTATACATAATACCATCACCATTATCACAATCCAGTTCTTATCAATAATGAAATATATATATAACACAACATAACTATTTCAGTTCACTCCTCATGACTCACTCACATCATATAAGTATTTGATTCTATTTCTGAAAAACAAACTTGTTTACTAAGTACACTTATAAACTATACATCTATATCTATCATGATTCAGTGTCACCTTTCGAAAACTATAACTATAGATTTATATGTCCACCTCCAGCATCTTTAAGGTAAGTACCTTGCATTTACAAGAGTTGATATTTTTTCATACCAAAACTACAGATTTAGAAACCTCCATAACTCTTACTACTAAATATATTTTTATATGTTTGTTTAATATTAGCAAAGTCAAAATATATGTGCTTTTGCCTGCATATGACGAATCACTAGAGTCGTCTTCATAAATTAATAATCTTTATAAGTCTTATTTTTTATTAAGGTATATTTGTTGTTTCAGAGAAATAAAATCTATTAAAGTAAGTGGCTTCTACCATGTTAATACAAGAACTGATGTAATATTCAAGTACATTTGATGTTTTGTCAGATAGTTAATGACAACACTTAATGAACGATACGAGTTAAAAAAGGTTCGCAAATCATAGAAACTCATACATTATATTAAGATCTTATTGTTAAATTTACTGATAAAAACAAAAGATGAGATTGATGAGGAATTTGTATGAAATCACTGCAGAAATTTTTTATTAACAGAAGATATACATATATACCACAACGTAACCACTCTTAATTATACAAGAAGGTAAAATAAGTGCACTATTCACTTTAGACTGGTCCACATGCATTTGTCTTTTTCTTCGTTTTTTCTGCTACAACATAATCTTATTGAGTAGTCACTCGCAAGAGATTCTGTACTCATATTGTATTCTTCACACTCAGAACAAAAATCACAGTAACCACACTTTCGCTGTTCATCCTCAGCCACATAACTGGCTTATCTCTGTCCCAGCCAAAACCCAGTCACATGCTGCTTTTAGATCTTTACTTAGAATACCATAAAATAATCCTACAACACTGTTTGCATGGGAAATCATGATGACCATGTGCGACTAAATTGTCCCACAAACACTTGTAACACATTAACTGAATCCTGTCGTGTTTTTTTTTTTTTTTTTTTTTTTTTTTTTTTTATGTGCTTCTGAAGGAACTGTGTCTTGGACACGAGCTTGTCTCAACCGGGAGATTATGATTTCTACCAGCCTTCATCATGACTTCATTGTTCTTCCTTCCTCCCCCAAAATTCATTGCCTTGTTCTTCGGTTCTTCACAGAAATGAGAAAACTTCATTTTCCTTTCACACCATTCAGTCATCGGTGAGTGTTGTTATAAACTTCTTCTTCCTCAGAAAATTGCCATTGTCCTCAGAAAACTTCTCTGGGCTTTAACTGAAATTGAGTCAATTGGCTTGGCATTTGTGTTCAACTTTAGAGGCTGAAGGAGTGATATGTTTAACTCAAGTAGCATATTTTGTCCAAAGAAAACAAATTCTTCTAAACATTTACCTGCCTTTTTTAAGAACAAATAAATCTTTGAACTCAATTCTTGCAAAATTAGCTTTTCCTAAATTTAAAATATGTTATTTTTTTACCATCACCTAAAATATTTCCCACACAACACTTTTTACAGTAAATTTTATAAAAAATAATTATTCACTCAAAAATTAACTATCAATAAAAATTTATAGGGAAAACAGTAAAAGAAAAGCTTTTCTGCAAAATTTTGTTACAAATTTACAAAAAAAAATCTATAAAATATGAAAATTTATTTTAGGGGCGAAGTAGAAGAAACACGTGGTTTAATCTATTATTTAGGGAAAAAACTGAATTATTTTACCATAGATACTAACAATGGAACCAAGTTCTCAGAGATACCCTATTCTTCCATAGAAAAAAGTCATGAACTAGCTTAAATAACTCCCAAAAACACTCTTCAATCAATAAAAGTTATCTTCTACCTAATAAGGTATAACTTGTCTGTTTCTCTTCTAGAAATTTTGATCTCAGGCAGATGTTATTCAAGAACTCGTTGAAATCATTTTATTTATCTTTTAACAAGGATGATCTTCCTTAAAAATATTAAATATTTTACAACAACCGCATTCGTTAATTCATAGTTTTTACATTAACAAAAACAAGTATAAAACAATTCAATTTTTATGATATAAATATAATGAGATTAAGGATCAAAGTATACTAGATCACCATATACATGGCTATGTAATTATTAAGGGTCCATATAACAAGGTTCACATAGGGAATCAGGAAGCTGATAAATTTCCACATAACCCAGAATACTGCCAAATCAATTTAGTATTCAACTTTAACATCAGCTTTAAAGCAAAAACTCATTGCCTTGCTCCTCAGTGGGGAAGGAACCTTGAAAGGAATTGAGAACAATCTTGAACCACAATGAAACATATGAAGATATATAATTCAACTAACCTTGAAAACATACTATTATATTATAAATTTATAATTTTCATAGAACATAAGTTTAGATGTAATTAAATAGACAGGAACACACAAATATCTGATTATGGGGGTATTTTAACTAGTTTCTCAATGTACCAATTAAAAGCAGAGCTGAAACAAAGATATAATTACCTCTAACATCCAAATAAGAATATTTAGGATATAAAACTGAACATAATTACCGGCAGCAGCATATGAAAAACAACATTAGAGGGTTAATCATTCTTGTATTAACAACATAATAACATTCTTCTGTATAGTTCTTTTCCCTGCCAAAAATAGGATACCCTGAGGAACATGATTCAACTAAACAGATGAGAGATGACACAAAGGTGATAATTATTTCCTATTGATATCCAATATCTAAAGAAAACAAGATGAACATAGTTTGGATACAATAAATTATCATCGTACTGGTGTATCTATTTGCACTTCACTTGTAGCTTCAAGTAACACTTAGTAGAGTAACATGATAACCAATATTTGTAATGTTAACTCTCAAGGGCAAGCATACAACACTTTCAAGCGTCAATTGCAATGTGCAAGGAAAATCGTCACAACATTAACTGTGGCAACTGCCAGTATCTTGTCTAACACCATTAGGTCAAAATTAAATTCAATCAGTCTAGTAATTGAATAAACATGAATCAATAAGATGCAGTATAAGCACAAAAATAACTTCTCTTCGGGTGCAGAATGTGTATAAATTCAAGAAATCACAGAACGAAGGACCACACGGCAGCTTAGATAGAAGTATTTGCAGCTTGCTTGGATCTTTCAATGCTTCCAAACAATACCTGGTTTATCTCAGTATGTCAGCAACCAAAAGCCAAAGCACTAACTAAATTCCATTTTCGTTGGACATCATTGCATTACTTTATGGCTGGCGTACCAGCCTCTTCCAATAATGTGTTTCTGAAAAATAACATAAGTTTTACTTCATCTACCTAAGGCAAAAGAAGGAAAAAGCAATTAAGCGACATTGATTCCAATTAGGAAAATATCACTCTATGAAAAAAACAACTAGCTTCCATCTAATGATGTTTCTCTGATGATTAAAATCAATCATTGAAGAATTAGGTTCTGTAAGTAGAAGTATTGCTAGTTATTTACACAAAAGAAGTTACGAATACAGTTCAACTCTTTGTTCATGTGGGGAGGGTGAAATCATCACAAGTAGAGAACCAAAATATAGAAAGAACAACTAATCCTTTTGAACGTAGACGAATAGATAACTACATTTCTCTTCAACACTTTAACCCCTACAATTGATTGCTACACAAGTAAAAAGCTACAAATATAACATGAATCCCTGTTAATAAGAGTACCTCCAGTCAGATTGCAGATACAGACGTCAATTACAAATCAGGTTATTCAAGTCCAATGAGTTATTAAATGAATGGATGCAACTAGCTAAAAACAATTTCTAAAATGAGAATTTGAGATACACAATAACAATAGAAGAGAAAGTAATTGTGCAACAATACAATAATTAAGTGTGTTTGTACTTTTGTCAAGTTTCCGAGCCGCCCAACATAACACTAATCCAACACATATCCTCTTTCTAAGCGTAAAAGGTCTATTGCTGGGTTCCAACACATATCCACTTCTCCTTTTACATGACAGTCTCAGGTGTAAAAATTCCCTTGAACAGAGTATAATGGCCTTCAAAACTCCCCTCGGCTTTCAGCTAGCAATTACTTTCAATAAAAATCTGCAGTTAATATTAATTTGCACACACATCCAAGGTAGATTAGTTGAAAGTTAATTCTACGCAATTATAACCCTGTGTTTGGTTCAGTGTGCGACACAATTCCCCAAAATACACACTGAAGCAACCAATATTTGATTACAGGTTGACACAAATCCAAATGACTGGTGTGCTTGAATTGAAAATCCATTAAGAATTGAATTATGTTCAAAATGTGGAGGCCCGAACTATAAGCCTCTGAAAATTTCATCTGAATCATGAAACCAAACACACATCGACCTAAGCATGCCATAAAACAAATAGGCACTGCATACTAATGAACACAAACATGGTACATCACAAATAGGCACCACACTATAATTGTACAATTCAATAATATCTAGGCAAAGGGAAAAAAATAGAAAAATTAAATTAGATAGATTCAATTTGTTAAACATGTCAATTCAATAACAAATTGTGTGGACAATTGATTCAATACCACACAACAGCCATTGCATGAGATTAATATCCTAATGATCAGCTCTCCAACAAGTCTCCATAGTCTCTCTGCTTGTTCAAACTAATCCCACCCTAAAAAAAAAACAAACAAAACTACCGAGTATTAAGAAACTTTCTCTAACATTTGTATTCAATAACAAAAGGATTTCATTAAACCCCCCATTACCCTGAATAGAAAACTCCACTACTACACCATACAATTAGTTAGAACCCCATGTCAAAGCTCAACCTTGACCAATTAACCTACCTTCATTCTCCTAACCACCTCTTTTCCAAAGCCTCAAAAACTATTTATTCTTCACCGTCAAGCCCAGCTCCCCTGCCACAATAACCGTGGTAGCCATATCTAGAAACATGCCATGCTCCACCACCCCAGCAAGCTGCAGAATTGCCTCACTGGCAGCCTTCAAATCCCCAATACTCCTCTCGAAATACAAATCCACAATGAAGTTCCCATTGTCGGTGACATAGGGCTCCTCGTTCTCCCCAAAAGTCCTAAGCTTGGCAACACACCCAGCCTCCTCAAACAGCTTGCGCAACCTCTCCGCAGTGAACTTCCAACAAAACCGAATAACCTCAACGGGCATGGCCAATCCACTCCCCCCAACATAGTTCACAAGCTTGGACTCATCAACAATGACAATAAACTTCTTGCACGCGCTCTCCACCATCTTCTCCCTCAGGAGGGAGCCACCGCGACCCTTAACGAGGTTGAGAAATGGGTCAACCTCGTCGGCGCCGTCGATGGCCAGATCGACAACAGGGTGGGAATCGAGATCGGACAGGGGGATCCCGAGGGAGAGTGCCTGTTCGTGGGTTATCTTGGAGGTGGGTATTCCGACGATGTCTTTGAGCTTGCCCTGGCGGAGAAGCTCGCCGATTCGGTCGACGGCGTGCTTGGCCGTGGAGCCAGTGCCAAGGCCGAGAACCATGCCGGATTCGACGTACTCGACGGCCTTGTAGGCGGCGATCTTCTTGAGGTCATCTTGGGTGAATATGACGGAGGGGGAGCGGGAGGAGGAGGAGGAGGGGAGGAGAAGGCCGGCGTCCATGGCGGCCTTCTCGGTGGCGATGAAATGGGGGTAGGGAATGGCCATCTGAATGGGTGAAAAGGCCTAAACTTTGCCAAGCCCAGAGGTTTAAACGTGTGGTGGGAAGAGAAATGAGATATATATAGAGAGAGAGAAAGAGATAGGGTTAGAGGGTTAGAGAGGGTTGAGATTGTTTGGGTATATATAGAGAAAGCAGTTTTGTTCAAACACTGCGTTTTTGTGGTTTGAAGAGAAATTGACGTGTTTCGCGCGGTTAGGGGAAAGAGACACAGAAAGAAAGAGATTCGACCAAGGAACGCAGGCATGCAGCTTCCGAGGTTTTTTCATCAGACAAACCTAAAACCTAAATTTTAACTATTACATCTCTCTATTTACAACTTACCTTCCCAACCAAACAACTAATTCAATTTCCTTCTCAACACCAACCTAATCAAAACTTTTTTTTCTTTTATCTATTTTCTATATTCTTTTCTATTACTTTAAATTCTATATTTATTTATATTTATATGTATAAATATACAAATTAAAAATATTTGTGAGTCTTTCGGACACACTCAAGAGTTGTTTGTTATAATTTTTAATCAGACGTGTAACTGTTTGAATGTATGTATTTTAATTAGACGTGTAACTGTTTCAATTATTCATAAATCATAAGTATATATTTTAACCCGAAATATACTTCAGAGTATTTAGGACAGATATTTTAAAGGCCTGAAAATATAATGAGTAAACTAGGTATTTTAAAATATAAGGTAATAACACTGTAAAACTTATTTTGCATTTGAACATAAAATATATTTTTAATTTAATTAGATTCACATAATTCTCAGATTAAAGGAGAATCATATGATTTACCAACGTTAAGTCACCCATATTAATAATAAAAGAAACTGTAATATATTCACATATTTCAAATAAGAGTAAGTAACGTGGGGTTGTGTGAATAAATGTTAACTTATAATAAAAACATTTCTTTATTTTTCTTCAATTTTGAATAATTTTATCCATAAAAAAAATTGTGACAGAGCGACAAGCAAATAATCTAGTAATAATTGATTGTTTCTAATAATTTTATTATTGAAATGATAAAAAAAGTTGTGAAAACAGAATTAAAAACAGATCTTACAAAATCTTACACATTTATTTTGCAACTTCTCCTACCACCACCATCCGAATCACCTTATATTTTAAACATGATAATCGAATGAGATTTAACCCAAAACCTCTCTTATAATTTTAATATTAGGTGAAACTCAAAGCTCCTTAATGAAATCAGTACTTACTAACTCAATATTTTTATTTAATTTGTTTATTCAGTATAAAAATATGCATAATTAGTTTCTTTTATAATAATATAATTAATATCAATAGTTGTGTAGCAAAAGAGTCCACATAAAATTAATGTGATTGACGAGAATTTTGAATATTTAAAATGAAACTTAAAAAAAAAACAAGTAAAAGATCGAAAGTTATAAAAGAAATTAAGAAATTCAAACATATGATAGGAAATATGTTTGTCTGAAGAAAACAAATAAATAAACAATTGTTCTCTTCTACCTACTGTGTGTTTTAAAAGCAGTAATTAAACACAGAAAAAATAGGACTTGTAATCTGTGCAATCACAGAAAATGGGTAAGAGGTGAGAGGGTGTCATTTATTTGGAATCCATTATTTTCAATGTTCAATGTTCAATGTTCCAAGTCTTAAATTTTAAATTCTCCTATTTTCTGCACTTCAATGGCCCACAACTTGGGAATAAAAACTGAGGCGACACGAAAAAGATTTGGCTAAATGGGATCGTATAAAGCTATTTAATTTTAATTTTGACCTTATCCGTGTTTAACAATGTGAAACCAAAAACTACACTTTTTGTAGTGATGAACAAGGCGTGAATATTGTTTTTCTTACGAATCTTCGCATATCCCAGTCAAACAATGTTATTAATGCACGCCCTAAGTAGTTTGTTTCTATTCTTCTAAAATAAATATTTTAAAAAATATTAAATTATTCTTTTACTTTTGGTTTGTGTTTATAAATATTAAATTAGTTTTAGTTTTTTTAAATTATAATATTGTTCTGATTTTAAAAAAATTGACACAATTTAATTTTTTTGTTAAATTTTGTAAAACGAATTAATGATTTTTTTATCAAAATTGACACTATATTTATACTAATTATATCGATAAAGCAAATTATAATTATTAAAAATTTTGATCTGTTTTAAAAAATTTAATAAAAATGATCAAATTATATCAATTTTATAAAAATCAAGATCAAATTATAACTTAAAAAAATTAGAAGACCAATTTAATTATTTTTAACAAAAATAATAACTAAAAAATAATTAAATCTTAACAAATTTTCAGCATAGAGTTATTTTGTTTTGACGTGTTAGTGTTATAATTGTATCATAGTAAAAGGTTTATTATTCTGTTTCTCTTTTGGTTGGAATAGATTCTTTGTATTCTTAGGCTATGGTGGCTATGAGAGGACCAAAAGCACTATGTTTGGTTGATAACAACTTGAAGTGTGCAATTTGGTTTGTGTTTAAAAAGTTACATGTTTTAATAATGTTTTTTTCTTTCTTTTATTTTGCAGGGCATCTTCTTCGGATTGGTCAATGATTTTGGTCCGCACCTTTGATCTCATCTTCTCCACTCCACTGGTGGGATAAGACAATCCGAAATGTTGATTTTTCTGCAATTTGTATTTTACCAAAAACAAGCAAACAAAAGATTTATCTGCGTATTTTCTACGGTAATATTCAAAGTTTTAATATTTGATGAAGGTGAGAAGAAAAAAATGAATCCAAAGAAAATCAATTGAAAATAAAAAATTAAATAGAACTTAATAAGTGACTTTTTGGACATTAATTTATTAAACTTTAAATCAGTGGTGACAAGGGTTTTCATACACGGTGTCATGTGGGAGGATTTAAATGAAAGTTTGTAATATTAAAAGAATAAATAAAAAAAATATTTGTAGATAAAATTGTTTGATGAAAAATATATTTCAGAAAAAATAAGTCACATGCAAAAGTTGTGAATAACTTTTTGAATATCCTAATTAAACACTTGTGAGATGAGGGGTAAAATTCTCTATTATATCAAGGCACAGTCACTTTTATGTTGGGCCTCGATTTTGAATTGAAGCCCAGTTCAAATATAAAACACGGGCTTTGGTTGAGGAAACAAATTGAAGATCTGTGAAACAAGCCAAGCCAACTCAGCTTCAAACAAAATACCACAATAAAGGGTTTTTCTTCCAGCACCCCCAATTTTTCTTCCTACACCCCAACTTTTTAATAATTTCAGATTTCAGAGTCCGGTGTTATCGGAATTCAGAATTCGGTGTCACTGACTTTCAGAAACCGGTGTTACCGGCTTTCAAAATTCAATTTTATCGATTTTCAAGATAGGAACAGTGACAAAACATGAATAAAAATTTGAGGGGTGTCAAATTTAATTTTTTTTATATATAAATTAATTTTCTAGTTAAATAAAAAATTCTTTATTTTCTTTACTTAAAGAATTTTCATAGAGTGATTTATATATGCACTTTTCAATTTCTAATATTTCTAAATCATTGAATTCACGCAACAAAGGTATTCTAATTTTTATTCCAAATCAAGGTTATCCAACCAACCTAAGATATATCCATAAATTTGAACATTTCAGCAGAAAACACAATAACCTTTAAATTTCATAATGTAAGGTTGTACTAATTTGGATAAAAATATAATTAAGGTTTATGCCATTTTGATAAAAGAATTCCTAAAATCATAATTAGGGTTCATATTAATTTGAGTCAAACTTAATTTGGAAGAAATAACATAGGAGAATCATAAATTTAAGATACATAAATCATAAATTTACCGACTTTCAAAATTCGGTATTACCAGCTTTCAGAATTCGGTATTACCGGCTTTCAAAATCTGATGTTACCGATTATCAGAATTCGGTATAATTTATTTATATTTTTTTTGAAAGATATAATAATCTTCATGATCAACAGGAAGGAAAATTGGGAGTGCAGAAGATTTTATCAACCAAAACAATTTCAAATCATAAACACTCAAAACATCATCTGATTTTCAATCTAACATGCATTCATCACGAAGGCTGTGAAAAAGGAGTCTATGCAAATGTCACCAATATTAAGTCAAAAAATTAAAATAATATATTGTCTTTTAAAAATTAAATTAAATAATATTATTCCAAGTTAAAATATTACTAGTACTGTGAAGTTAAAATACAAATTATATATTTTTGTTTCACTTTTTATTATTTTAATTTTATATATTATTTCGTTTCACTGTCATATAAAATGAAATCTATAAAAAATACTTTTATATATAAATTTCTCATTTAATTTTAAATATTTAACTTGAGTTATTATATTTAAAATGTTATTATATAATTATTTTGATTTAATTTTTTATAACTTTATGATAATATAATGCACAAATGAATTCCTTTTCCCATTCTATACATATTAAAAACTAAATTTAAATAAATATAAAAAGATTTGATTGTAAATTATTATATAATGGAAGTTATTCATTTTTTATAAAATTAAATAGGAAATAAAACATATGAATAAATAATATAATATTTTCTATCTAATTAATAAAATGACTAGTTAATTTAAAACTACATTGATATTTATCTTTTTTTATTATTATTGAATATTTTTTAATTTATATTAACTAACTTTATATAACTTGTTAATTTATCTTAAAATGGATAAGAGATTTTCTAAAACTAAAAAGTAAAATTTAAATTTATTTTATAAGATAAAAAACACTATGCAAAAATATCAAAATTATTTTATAAAGAACATCTAAATTTTATTTTACTAAATAACTTTTGTGTATAAAAGTTAAAATAATTTTTATGTAACTAATATATTTTAATTACTTACAAAATACTTTAGTCAAATTTAATTTTTAAAAATTAATGTCTGAATCATTTTATACAAATAATTATATATTCCTCATTATTGATTACAAATTATTCAATATTTTATTTTACAAATATAAATTTTAATCAACATCATATTTAATGATATATTAAAATTGTATATAATAAATATATTACAATCATATATTAAAAATAAAATTATATAATAAATACATTATATTTTTCTAATAAAAAATAAAAAATATACACTTAAATTGATGAATATCACATTAATTTTTAAGAAAAATAAAAATGATTTTGTCAATAAAAATTATAAATGAATTTGAGAATAGACTGTTGTGTAGTCAGATCAATAGAAATGCTATATAAAATCCTTATTCTTTACAAGTTATACAACTTCATTGATGATGAAAAATGAAGTAATAATAACTATGTCTTTGAAATGAACAAATTAAGGTATGTCTCATTCAATTCAATTTTGTATTATGTCAGTGACCCACTGATCCAATGGCAGACAATTCTTTGCTTCATTCAAAGAAAACATAACTCAATTGATTTTCAGAAGAAAAAGAATAAGAACAGAACAGGTAAAGAAAACTAGTTATTCAATTTTAATATGACCTATAAGATTTTCAGAAGAAAAAATCATAGAAAAACTTCGGCAAAACAAGTCAATGCGTCTTAGAAGCTTTTATAAAGGAGGAAAGACCTGTTGGACAAGATAAAATTATATTCATAAACAAAAATAAACTTATAAATTAGAAAATATGTAAAAACTCTTATAACTTCTAGACAAACCCAAAGAAACACCCTAGATAACTAACATCTTCTACCAAAGGAGAGTTTATGTGTATAGAAACCGAGAAGATCTTATAGTCATTATTGCACTTCATACGAACAAAAGGCAACAAATAAAAGTGTGGCAAAGGAGAATGGACCATATAAACCATCTCATCTGCCATGCATTACTAAGAAATGCAATAACAATGTTGAATTATTCTTACCATGAAAACATCTTCAATGAAAGGGAAGTAGTGAGGTTGGCATCTGAAACTTCAACTACTCAACAATACCCAACCAAATAAGTTAATTTTTGCTTGCAATGCCAGTCCTCTTTCTTCTCCCTCCTACTTATCAAGAACTTCTATAGTTTGGAACAAAATGTCAACAGCTTGCTCGATCTCCTTCTCTGTTATGATCAATGGTGGGACAATCCTCACTACATTTCCTTTTCCAGCAGTTAACACTAACAGGCCAGAATTTTGACAAGCAGCGACAAAGGGCGTGGCAGGTACATCTAAATCTATTCCTATGATTAGTCCAACACCACGAATTTCTTTCACATGTCGGTTTCCTCCCAACTTCTGATTGAGTAGTTCTTTGAAGTAGAGGCCTTTCTTAGATACAGATGACAGGAAATCAGGTTTTGATATCTTATCAAAAACAGCAAGAGCAGCACTGCAAACAAGAGGGCTTCCTGCAAAAGTGCTTCCATGATCACCATAATTTATAGAAGAAGCAATTCTCTCTGTCACCAAAACTGCTCCGATAGGTAGGCCTCCAGCAAGAGGCTTTGCAAGGGTCATCATATCAGGGAAGACCCCATATGCTTCATGGGCCCATAAAAACCCTGTTCTACCTAAACCACATTGAACCTAAAAAATCACAAGAAGCATATGATAGTTAATAGAATAGTATATAAAACCAAATGCAATACTTAAATTAGCTATAATTATACCTCAACATATGACACCTATATTTTGTCACTCTATGAACAACATAATTCATGTGACAATGTCAATCTTCTCATCATTCAATCAACATGGCAAAGATACACAAACAGACCATTTTTTGGGTCACAATGTCATCAACATACTAAACAATCTTTTCTAAAGGAACTTAGAAATAAACTGAAAAAAAAAACACTTAAAAGTGAAAATCAATGGAGTCTTGGCTTGTTACATACGCAAATTTAAGTTTAAAGTTTTTCAGGAACACTAGGCATTACCATTAACAGTAATATATCAATATTAGATGCACGATACCTCATCAAACACAAGAAGTGCCCCAGTTTCATCACAAGCATTGCGCAGGGACTGTAGAAATTCTTTTGTGGCACTGTAAATTCCACCTTCTCCTTGGATGGGTTCCACAAAAACTGCAGCAATCTTGCCCTGCTTAATTAATTCTGTTGCAGCCTGAGCATTTCCATACTCTAAAAAGGTCACTCCAGGCATTATGGGTTCAAAAGGTGTTCTATATTGTACTTTACTTGTCAAAGCAAGAGCACCCAAGGTTCTCCCATGGAAGCAGTTACTAAAAGCAATGAACTCTGTTGCAGGCTCCCTCCCATTAGTAGTTGTTTGTCTCTGATGTTTTCTTGCAAATTTTATAGCTGCTTCATTTGATTCGGTTCCAGAATTTGAAAAGAACACACGATCAGCAAAAGAGGAATCCACAAGACGCTTTGCATATTCTACCTGCAACAATTCAAATATAATTATAGAATGCAACACTGTGCAGAGACACATAACCTGCTTCTACAAGAAATGAACCAAAGTAAAGCATAATGGAACCACTATTAAACAATTACAAATAGGAAGATAGAAAATAAAGTTATAATAAAGACATACCCAATAACATTACAACCATATACTTATTAGATAATGTAGATGCAATAACAGAATGACATAATAAAATCATATGATCAATGACCATCTCTTACTCCAAAATCTCCAAAGCACAATAAAGAATGAAATCCACAAACCAAATGATCAATGGCAAATCTTTTTCCATTTCTCTAACAAGTATAGGATCAAGGACTCATATAATGCCAGATTAACCGGCATTTATGCAAACATATCAGGGATGGAAGAAATTTGATAATGGGAAACTACAATACTCTGGATGCTATGAACAGTAGAGTATAAAATTAGAGAGATGTAAATTAATCTTTTAACACCCTATGAAGACTAATAACTAGGATTAATCATAAAGTCCTTCATATTGTAAACTAAAAAATATAAATAGAAGCCTCAAGTGTTGACAACATTATGTACACTTATGTTTCATTGGGGACTTATTTATCATTTTTATATATTGGTTTGGTTTCCCTTTCCCTGCTAGAGTTCTAAATAGTTCTAATTTATAGAATTACCAACCAAGTAAGCACTATACTCTAAGGTTTAATGTCTGATAACAACAACTGGGTTTCCCTTCAATTAGCAAATGGTACAGTATGAAACAAGTAACCAATCCTGGAAATTAACTCTCTCACAAGCTAAGGTAGATCACCATTAAGAGAATGTAATAACCATAAGAGAGGCACGTAGTGGAAACAAGGGACAGCTGGCAGTCCACAATGATGAAGAGCATGTGGCACCATAGTTTGTTAGGTGCAGTTGGTGACTCATCCCGCACGATTGAAGAACTGAGGATAGTATTTACAGGAATGAGGTCATATTCTTCTCTCTCTTCTATGGGCTCTTCTCTCTGAGATCACTAATTTTCTGTTGCTTTGTATGTAGTCCTAGTGACTTTCTATTTCAGTACTCAAATAACACTTTTAAGAGGATTTGTAAACTATACAGGTTAACTACAGTGTGCATACTAACACATAGATATGAAGAAATTGATATAACTCAGACATATAGTAACATGCACAAACCTGAGGTATTGTGTAGAATATATTGCTGGTATGAGTAAGGGTGGCAGCTTGTTCAACAACAGCTTTTAACCAATCTACATCACCATGTCCCAGAGCATTCACAGCAATCCCACCACTCAAATCTAAATATTCTTTTCCTTCAACATCATACAACTTGCAACCTTCACCTCTCTCAACCACCACTGGTGATCTTACATATGTTCCCACCAAATACTTCCCTTCCATCTCGATCACTTCCTTAATTTTCTCCAATTTTGTCTTCCCAGTGTTTGGTGCAGCGACATCCGCATTAAGACACGCACTCACAACACTCCGACCTCTAATCCGAATACCACGACTTCTTCCGATCAAAGTGCCCTCTCTGGGTTTGTAACATGATTGGGAAATTGAATGGTTTGGAGAAAGGTAAACTGCATTCATTCTGTTCAGTTAAGGGAGAGATTCTTCCACTTCTTCCCTTTTGCTGAAACAACAATAAAAATTATAAGAAATAAAAATATGAGCTTGCCATAGAGTTCAGAATTCAAATTAGGTATTCAAAATCGCGTTTCAACCCTTCTTCTCCTTCTGGGATGGATCTCGAGTCGCCTGAAAATGTCGCGATACAGTCTCTCCCACCGGGGAAGAAGCCCACAGACCTTGCGGCGGCACTGATAAGGGCAATGTTACATGTTACTTGTGGTGGGACTTCTAACGGCTCCGTTACTTGTCATCCAAAAGATATTTTTTAAGTAAAGTTTTTTTCATTTAATAAAAGAAATAAAAAATTACTCTATTTAATAATCTTTTTCAACTTCTTCAAACAAGACGTTAGTTTTTATTTAATAAGGACTAACATCTATACTTAAACTTTAGGTAAATTAAAATAAGGTCTCGCTAATCAGTGTCCTAAGCTACTGATTAAGAATAATTAAAATACATTGGATTTTACAAGAATATATAGATAAGTGTAATATTAAATAAAACCTGACCTAATAACTATTAATGTAACTTTATTTTTTCTAAAAGACAAAAATATTCATAAATATTATACATGTATATTTAATATTTTATTTAATGTTCATAATTAAAATTTAAAAACTAATTAAATAATAAAATAACTATATTTTAATGCTGTTAAAAATTAAATATAAGAAAATTTAAATTAACAAAAAACCAACAAAAAAATAATGTTAAACATCTAAAACTTAAAAAAAATAACATAAAAAAGTATAAATTAATAGAAAAACCAACAAAAAAATACTGTTAAATATCTAAAAATGTTACAAAAAAAAAAGAATAATTGAAGTGTCAATTTAAGACTTAATTGATTTTTTTTTTCTTTTTAGTAGAGACTTTAAAAATTCCAAAAACTTGTTTTGTAACAGTAAATTATTGTCTACACATTTAAAAGGGTATTTTTGTCTTTATAAAATTTATTGTGTGCATTTATACTATTTTAATTATTGTATTTAATTATTTCAACTTTTAATGTAAAAATGATGATATCAAAGCATATTTATTGTTCTTTAACCGGACACACCAGTAAGCATTCTCCGTTAAAATAATATAATTTTTCGGAAAACGTTTATAGAAACACAAATGTACATTTCTTATTTTCAGGAAATTTCTTTATGCAAACTCGTATTTTCTTCCTGCGCCCTGCATCTTTTGAAATTATAATTATGCTTATGATGAAATTATAGGTCTAGATTACGTGATTAATAAATATTTTGATTAGACTATAATTCAAAAATAACAACTTTACGAAATTTAAATTATACAAATTCAAAATATAAATTTGTATATCGAATTCGTAATACAAATTTTATTTCTGAATTATGTAATTCATAACACAAATTTCAAAGAGAATTCATAATATAAATTTTATTATAAATTATACAATACGTAATACAAATATTCGAGAGTTTTGCCTTTGACATATTTGAATTTGCAATGATGACTTAATTTGGCAAGGCACTATCTTAAGACAATAATTCGTTTTGAATGATTATTAGGTGTGAGGAACTATGAACCAAAATGGAGGTGCACCGAGGCAAAGGGTGAAGGAGAGGTGCGGCTTAGGAAATCTGAAATTAAGATTTGAAGTCATTTTTAAATAAACGGGGTGCAGTAAGAAAACACGAGGAGAAGAAATACCCTTATTTTTGTCCTACTAAAGCGACCTTTTTTTTTTTTTTTTCTTATCCATGTCCTGTGTCTCAACTTTTTCTCGACATGTATTATAAATGGAGTTTCTCACTGCACCTCCAAACATTTATTCTGTATCCTCAAAGATTTTAAATTCCCATTTTGTCTTTAAGTTAAAATAACTACTTTTTTTTCTTTTTCTAACTTACTTACTCCCAAGGTTTTTTTCGAATGAATTTCAATATCTGATATTTTTTTATATGAAAGTCGATATTAAAATATTTTTACTATATATCAGATGTTGACGTTCAGTATTATGTTTTCTTTTTTTTTTCAAAGTTAACCTCCGATGTTTAATTTTATTTTACACATGCCAACATCTGAAATTTTAATATTTTTTTAATGTCGACATATTATATATATATATATATATATATATATATATATATATATTTCTTTAATTTAACTTTATTTACTTTTCTTACTGTTAATCTTCTTAAAATTTATTTTTATTTTAACTTTTTAATTTATTTAATGTATATGTTTAATTTATAAATATTTAAATTAACATAAATTAAAAAATTAACATAAGTTTTGATACATTAACTAGATGTGGAAATTCATTTAACACTTTTAAAAAAATTATAATTTTAATGTAATAAATATTAACATATTAAAATATAAAAAAATTAACAATAAAAAATTGAAAGTAAATATAAATTAAAGAATAAAAAGTAAATGAAATATATATATATATATATATATATAATTTATTTCAAAATTTTATCTTAAATTTTTTTTTTTAAATTTGTTAACCAGATTTTCAGGTTAAGATATGTAAAATGATGCTATTTTTGTAATTTATGTTAATTTAAATATTTTTAATTTTCATTAAATCAAAAATTAAACAAATAAAATATAATTTACTTTATATTAATTTATATAAATATTTTCAAAAATATTATATTAATATTTATTATTTTTAATTTAAAAGAAACATTTTTCAAAAAAATTTAACCGATTTTCATATCTGTTAAACATTTGTTAAATTATTTTAATTTAATTTATCTTAAAATATTTTATATTTTTAATATATTAATTTTAAAAAATTATATTAAACAAATTAAAAAATTAAACTATAATTAAATTGAAAAAGTAAGAGTAAAAAAATAAAAATAAATAAATTAAAAACTAAAAATACAAAATATAAATAATATATATATATATATATATATATATATATAATAGAATATCGACATTCATAATAACATTTTTCTTTAAAAAAATAATGTATTAGATATTAATATTAGGAAAACAAAATCAAACACCAGATATCGACGATCGTAAATAAAAAAAATAAAATAGACATAATAATAAATGTTGACATCTGTAACAGATAAAGATTTAAAAGATAATGTACCGGATATTAACATCCGTAAAAGAGAAAGAAAAAGGCATTAGATATCAACATTTATGTGAAAAAGTTTCTTGAGAGTGAGTTAGTTACAAATGATAAAAATAGATAAAAATGTTGTTACTTTTACGTAAGGAGGCAAAGTGAAAATTTAAATTATTTTTGGAATTACATGAAAAATGTTTGGAAGTGCATAAACAAGTCCCATTATAGATTTAGAGTAAAATTGGACTTATAATAAAAACATATATTAATATTTTGACGAATTGATTTTGGTATTGTATATTTTATATTTTTATTACTAAACCAGAATATTTTATCTACTTTACTTTTTATTACTATAACATTTTGTTTATCAAACAACTTTAACCTTTATATTATTTTTATTTAGTTATGCTCATTGTTTTCATTTTTAATTTCTTAATTTTTCCCTTTTGGTGCTCACGTGTCCTTAGACAACATTAAATGTTTAACAAAATTATTAAACATAAAAATAACCGTGGTTTAGAGGAAACATCCAATCTGAATTTCTCAATTCGATTAATTTTCAGATTACCTGTTCCGAAAAGTAAAAGAGAATGCCCTAAAGACATAAGGGATCATTTGCAAATCATAATTAATTATGCGTAACCAAACACACTACTACTAAATATGTGAAAGCAAACATTTAAAAGTGTCTTTTAAATATATATTATTCCCGTCACAAATGTTTTGCATATAATTTGCATTTACTTTTTTTTTTTCAACAAAGACATATTTCTACCTATTTTTTCACTATAAACCACTTACATTGGGATGGTCAAACGATGAAAAAAATAATAATAATTGAAGTAGAAAATAAACTTGTTTAAATTGGATGAAGGATGAAGAAAAATAAATAAAAATGAGTGAAATATTTATATGTGTATGAGATTGATTTTATACAATTAAAAAGAGGTTGTTGGCATTACAAAGTCCAAAGTGTCCTCCTACTATTTTTTACAAATTTAAAAATGCAATTCAAGAAATTATTTATGTTGGTGATAAAAAAAAATGTTAAAAAATGTATATCTTGGGAAAAATAACCCACATAATCGGCTGTGTAGACATATCACCCGTAAAATAATGTCTTTTTAACAGTATATAATTATTACGAGTCATACATAATCAATTATGTTGGACTACTAACATATTATTTTTAATGAAATATCTTTACATGATTTACAAACTTCTCTTCTAAATATAACCATGACTTCATACAATTTATTTTCTAATATATAAGAGTATCATGTAAATACATGTAATAACAGTATCATTAGTTCAAATTGCACTACAAATAAAATTTGACATATCAAAGATAAACAACAATTTACAACTTGAATTACATTCAATAATCCAAAGAAAAAAAAATGGAGAAACTCATTTACAAACAACATATAAACAAATAATTTTTTTATTAGCAATGAAAAATATATAACATACGTTGTGTTCCCTACGATTACTCATTTGTTAATCAAATTTTCAGGGGTTACTACTTTATTAAGTAAGATTTTCTATGCGAAATGTCGTGCATAAGCGAGGACATTTAATTTTCAAAGTAATTAAAATAAATCAAGGTCTTCCTTTCTAAAACCATCATGAAGTTTCTTATACACTAATTTAAAAGTGTAAGCTCACCTATCTTTCATATTTCTATCTATGGCATCCCGTTATTGAAATTTTTTTCTTAAACTCAACAAATTTAACAATAACCCCTTCAAAACCATGACGTGCAGTCAAAGTCAAACTATTTACACTATAACATTTTTGGCTTTAATACTAAATTTGTTCGCGAGTACAAAAGTGTTTCATTTACTATATTAAAGAAACACTTTTGTAGACGTTACTTAAAAACTACCAAAGGCAACACGAAATTAGACAATGCATATAAAAATGTAGCCTAAAGACATAAAAGGCAATGTTTGTGCAAGTGTGGTGTTCAAATTACTAAAAGCCACAATTTTTTAAATGTTGGCACTAGAATGTATGACTACATCAATGAAAACTATGACCTCACTTTAGACTAAAAAAAATTGTAGGAGTTTTTCCATTAAACCCAAAATCGATGTGCTCGAGAAAAATCATTTTGCTTTCTGTCGCAACTGAGATCGCGGCGGGAGCAAAAGTAATTAAAAAAAAAAACAGAAGAGTCGTCACCATAATTTATTATGGAAAACTATAGAAAAAACAAAAAAAAAAAATAGTCTTCAAAATCAAATATGGGTTCGGGAGTCGGTTACGTGTGAAGAAGGTATTAGTACCCCACAATGTCCATCATAAGACGGTTCCCTTTAATTAAGTATATGCAAGATAAAAGTAGATGTTTTAAAATATTTGTTGTTCCCAAAAATCAAACAAAATAAACATACAAAATAATAAAGATTTTTTTTTTCTCCCGACAAAGATTGTACCTCACTCCTACGCCTTTTCATTTGGAAAATTAGGGATAACGTAGTTATTTGAAAAAAACTATTTGAGATGATGAGTTAAAATTTTAAATTTTAAATAATTATTTTTTTCAACTTATTCATTAAATATTTTTTATAAAATAAATATAACTCATCTAAATATAATTTTAGATTACTTTCAACATCAAGGACAATTTGGTAATCTTGTTTTTTTTCTTGATTAAACTTACTTTTTAATTTATCACATCAATTAAATAACTCACAAACATTCACGCACTTTATTTCTAAATTCACTTCAAAATCCCTTATGTTATGTTTGAATTGAGAGATGAAATTGAGGGACGGGGTGAGTTTGAGTAAATTTGTGTTAGAAATCCAAGTGTGAGTGTAAGTCCCACATTGATCAGAATTGAGAAAGTAGAGCACCATATAAGGATCAAGACCCATAAACCCATCGCCTTAAGGTTTTGGGTTGAGAGTGGTGTCAGTGTCTTATTTGGTTGGGCTCATGTCTCATTGGTGTTGTATCTCCCCAGTGATACACAGTGTTGGTCAGGTAAAGCGTGTCCCGTTAAGAAGAATGGCGGTACAGAAAAGGGTAGCTTCCGGGGGAGTGTACCAATGTGGTTGAAGGGACTCACCCTTGAGAGGGAGATTGTTAGGAATCCAAGTGTGAGTCTAAGTCCCACATTGACCAGAATTAAGAAAGTAGAGCACCATATAAGTAAACCTTGTTTTGATCAAGGGAAAGATTATAAGACTTTTTGACATTTCACTCCTTTTCTACACAAATCTGTTCAAACATGTGAAGAAAGAAAAAGGTGAACTGCACACCTTGTTTTTCATGTTTTTCTTTTCTTATCTTTTCATTTATTTTTTGGTGTTCGCAAATCCTTATACGAATCCAAACAAATTATTAAAATGAACAACACAAACTTTATAATATAATAGATTATAAGTAAGACTTTTAAGACATTTCACTCTGTTTCTATACAAATATGTTCAAACATGTGAAGAAAGAAAAAAGTGAACTACACACCTTGTTTTTCGTGTTTTTCTTCTCATTTTTCACACTATTTTTTCATTTCTTAGTTGGTGTTCGCAAATACTTATACGAATCTAAACAGATTATTAAAATGAACAACACAAACTTTATAATATAAAATTATAAGTAAGACTTTTAAGACATTTCACTTCTTTTCTACACAAATTTGTTCAAACATGTGAAGAAAGAAAAAAGTGAACTGCACACCTTGTTTTTCGTGTTTTTTTTTTGTTTTCACACTATCTTTTCATTTCTTTGTTGGTGTTCGCAAATCCTTATACGAATCCAAAAAGATTATTAAAATGAACTACAAAAACTTTATAATATAAGAGATTATAAGTAAGGCTTTTAAGACATTTAACTCATTTTCTACACAAATTTGTTCAAACATGTGAAGAAAGAAAAAAGTGAACTGCACACCTTGTTTTTCGTGTTTTCTTTTCGTTTTTCACACTTTTCTTTCGTTTCTTTGTTGGTGTTCGCAAATCTTTATATGAATCCAAACAGATTATTAAAGTGAACAAGACAAACTTCATATTATAATCCATTCAAATTTATTTATTTTTACACAAATTTGTTCAAACATGTGAAGAAAGAAAAAAGTGAACTGCACACCTTGTTTTTCGTGTTTTCTTTTCGTTTTTCACACTTTTCTTTCGTTTCTTTGTTGGTGTTCGCAAATCTTTATATGAATCCAAACAGATTATTAAAGTGAACAACACAAACTTCATATTCTAATCCATTCAAATTTATTTATTTTTACACAAATCTGTTCAAACATGTGAAAAAAGAAAAAAGTGAACTGCACACCTTGTTTTTCGTGTTTTCTTTTCGTTTTTCACACTTTCCTTTCGTTTATTTATTGGTATTCGCAAATCCTTATATGAATCCAAACAAATTATTAAAGTGAACAATACAAACTTCATTTTCTAATCTATTTAAATCTATTTTTTTTTTACACAAATCTGTTCAAACATGTGAAAAAAGAAAAAAGTGAACTGTACACTTTGTTTTTCGTGTTATCTTTTCGTTTTTCACACTTTTCTTTTGTTTTTTGGTTGGTGTTCGCAAATCCTTATATGAATCCAAATTGATTGTTAAAATGAACAACACAAACTTCATCTTTTAATGTATTCAAATTTAATTTTTTTTCCTAAATTAATTTCCACGTGAATACATCCTAAATCGGATATATTGATACTTAAAAAAATTGTAACATTCTAAAACAAAGTTTTAAAGTTCACATGTGAATAGCACGTGATTTTCATACATATGCATAGTACACATAAAAGAAGACAAAAAAAGAGAGGGCAACGGCAGAAAAAGGGAAAAACCTGAAACCTGAATTTTGCAACTATCCATGTCTTAAAGAAGTGACAAACAAATAGGTCCAACATTTCTCACCTTCCTTGCTTGCATTTCAATGAATTCAAATCACAGGTAATGAGTTTTCGAAAACATAACAGTTAAATGTAATCTACATTTTTTCTATACTTACCTATGAACTTCAACTTTGAACTATGGATACAATTTTTGTTTTACTCGTCACTTTATTTCACACCATTCAAACATTCAAACAAGGTATTATAATGAGAGTTCCTTTGTTGGTGAAAATTTGTTGCATTAAAGTTAAAACTCTTGGTAAAAGAAAAAAAAAAAAACCGAGTGAAAAGACAACACACGAGAAGACGTGTTCGTATAAGAAAAAGATTCCCCCAACTTGATTTATGAGCGAGACTAGTTGATAGGTCTTCTGAAACATCAATGGCTATTTATCTGTGCATGTCACCTGTGGGGGTGAGTTTATCAGAAAAGGAAGAAATGAACCAATTGAGAATGAAGCATGTGATGTGGTTCGGAAATAACTAGTTTCGGTAGAAATTGATCTGATCGAGAAAACCTATTTGGTTTTGGGAACGAACCAGGTTCTTTGCATGGGAACTTACCTTTTCCTCTTACCCATGCCAACTTCATAAATTTACTCTGTAACTTGTTTGAATTTTAAAATTCATTCAGCAGTTGAATTATGTTTACACTTTCTTTTTTAGATAATATGTTTACACTTTTAGAAGCATAATACATCCTTAAACTTTTTCAAAGTATTCTTTTAATATGAGAATAATAGAATAATATATTCTCTACTTCCACCATTTCTTTATAAACAAATACCTAAAAATTTTAAATGAATAAGTATTTTTTTGATTTCGAATCAATACATCTTGAGTAGTTAGAAATGCAGAAGAGTTTGAAATGCAAGAGATGTAATGAATAAAGAAGTTATACCCTCAGAAAAAAAAATATAAAAGAAATTTTACAGAATAAATTGTTATATATATATATATATATTATAATCAAATCATACCTTATAAATTATATAAATTATTATAATCATGACATATTTCATAATTATGAAATAGTAATGAATAATATAATAATAATTATACATTAATTTAACTGTGTGAGAGATTTGAAAAAAATATCAATAGAAAAAATAAATATTTAGTTCATATTTATACATATTATTTCAAATTTAATAAAAGATATAAAATAATTTTAGATTGGTAAAATAATTTAGGCATAATAAGTGTACAAACTTTTAATTCATGAACAAGTTTTAAAAATAAGTTATCTGATTAATTTTTTTTTAAACGTCGTATTATAATTTACATTAATATCATTATATATATATATATGTATATATATATATTTTGTACATATAATTTTTTATTTTACAAATTTACTGGAAACTCATATTTCATGACTACATAAGATTGAACTTCATCTCCATACATGGAGAATGATATACAAATGTGTATACAAATTCTCTTATATACACATTTGATAAATCTTCAGAATTAATAATCAATAAAGTAACTTTTAAGTCAAGTAGTGAATAATCATTAATGTATGTATGACAATTGAACTAGACAGTAAGTATTTATGAGAGCAAATTAATTTTTTTTATACATATTTTTAGAAATACAAAGTATATTTTATAAAATTTGTTTATAGAAAGTTAGATTACTGATTTTAAAGAATAGTATAATAAAGTATTCTATAAATTTATATTAACCAGTAAAAAAATTGTGTAATCTTTTATTTTGAAAACACTTGTAAGAATTTTATCTAAATATTCTATAAAAAAATAACGAACAAAATATTGAAGATGGATTTGAAATGATCATAATATCTGTTGTACCTACCAATCAATTTAGCTCTTTTCTTTTCTTCTCGGTCAATTAGCCACTGAGAAGAAACAGGAGCTTGTTACAAACAAATATATTGTATTCATCAACATCATTATAGCTGGGTCAGTAAAATCTTGATCCGAATCTTTGATCCATTAACATAATCTTGCATTCTGGATTATTTTCTTATCAGTAATAATGATGAATCTGGTTGAAATTTGACCACACAAATACTGTGTGTAAAGAAATCAGAATGAACTCCATGACAGGAACATTCGTTATTTGAAGAAGATTATATAATACTGTAATGAATTCATTAATTAATGTTTTAGAATTGCCTAGGAGATATTATTAGTGTTTTTTTTTTTATTTTCTTTGGACAGCATACAAAGAAGACAGTAATAATGAGGCGACACAGATTGCACTAATGGCTATGATAAGTTTTATAAGTAAACAAAATGAAAAAAAAGAAAAAAGAATGGGAAAATGTAGAAAGTGATTTAGGTTAATTACAGAAGGACAATTGATAGAGGAAGAGGTGTCAGCTAGGCCAATGGAAGAGCAATGGAGCCAGCTGTGTTGTGTTGTGTCACAGAGAGATAGATAATGTTAAGCCATACAGCTGTTTGATTAGATACAAGCAAGTGTACGAAATTAAAGAGTTGTCTTCATGGATTGAAATGAAAAGGCCTCACTTCAACACCATCATCATCATCCAGAATCTTCGCTCACCCTGCTTTTAGATTTGTATGTCCCAAAATATCCCCTACCTTCTCCTATTTAAACACGCCCTTACCCTCTTCTTTTCCTCGTACTGTGTCCAAACATGTTAATGTTTGTCACTCCTCTCTCTCCCTCCTTCGTCTATCTCTCTGTCTCTGTGAGACCCGTTTTCTAATGTTTTGCTAGAAGTCTAGCCATCTTTGAATATAAATGTTAATTCTGTGTTTTTTTTTCTATTAGACTGCACAGTAAGGTTTGCATTGCTTTGTCCATGGGTGGTTTTTTCTTTGACAAATGCAGTGCTATAGAGTTTCTGTGCTACAAATACTAACATGCATGTGGTTGTATACTGTCTGTAATGAGAAAACAAATGAGATTGAAATTATGTAAGGGTTACGAAGGGGCTCACTTCAGTCCAGTCCGTGGCGGTAGAAGGCTGTGACTCAGCTGCTGACTCGTTGGTTCAAGAGTTCACCATTTAAGGTCAATGTCAGCCCATGAAACAGTTAAGGTTGTAACAGTTAAGGTGGTGCGCTTCTGATTCAACGATGCGGGAGCTGCATTCGGCCGTCACTGTCACGTCTTGGACTGAAGGGGCCTCTTCATTTCCTTTATCTGTTTGGCTCCTGTTTGTTTTTTTTTTACCAGGTATTGCCATGAAGGTTGCAAATGGTCGATTCGAGATTATCAAATAGTTTTATTGAGATTACTGTTGCGATGAGAGGTATAGGCTGAACTTGTTATTTTACCTTTTTGATCTTGTAGTTGCTTTTTGTTTTATTGTAAGTTAGAGTACTTTCTGTTACAGTATATTCACTTGTTATCGGTATTTTATGTTGATAGGAATTCTTCTGCAGCGGCTGAAGGAGAGTCTTGTTTAACTGCTGAAAAGAACCCTTTTGAAGGTTTAGGTCATTTCTCTGACGTTAGTTCCTTTACACTTTGAGTTTATGGGTTTTTTTGGATCAGGCTACTATGTTTGTTGACAGTGTTTTATTTCTTTGAGCATAATAGTTTCAGGTGACTTCTCTGGCGGCTTTTGTTCTTTTGCACTTAGAGTTGAGGGGTTCTTTGTAGCAGACTGTTATATATGTGGACATTGTTTTACCTACGAGCGTGTTCTAGTTAATGATGTAACAGATGATTCATAAGTGGGGAACTTTCCTTTGAAGAATGTAGAATGATCTAGAAGGGGAAGCAGGATGTCACCTTTTTCTTGACATATAATGGATTACTGAAAATGTCTGCATGTTAGCTTTTGGAGACTCGACTAACTGTAATCAATTTAGCAGTGTTATGTATTTTGATGGGAGAAGTAATGATATAAGTATTTTGAGTTGTATATGAAGTTGAATAAAACTGAATATGAATATATCATGATTTGCAGTTATTATAATTTAGGACTTTAAACTTTGTTGGTACTTTATTTCTATATTATTATATCCTAGGAATGTTGAACTACTTAAAGTTCATTACCTTTAATAGTTCATAGCCTTAAGTAAGTCTTTATAATTGCTGAGGTTGAGTTTTTGATAATGTTTTAAAAAACAATTTGTGCAAAAATTTCTGTAAACATAATGCTATGAAAACCAAGTCTTGAACAACAATTAAGTTATGTAATTTGCCATTTTATATTTATTTTATGTTGTCTGGAGATGTTTGATTTGGTAGGAGTTTGCATATTTGTATTGATTTACCATTATTTCGATAAAGGAGTAAGAAATGATTCTATTGTTACTACTGAAAGTCAATTGAATTAATATATATATATATATATATATATATATATATATATATATTAACGTCCATAAATATGTTGAGATTTTTTTATATATCAAGTCCAAAAGTGTCTAATTCTATTGAATTTGTAGTTGTAAAGCTAATTAAGCTTACTATTGTCTTCAATAATAATTTACAATTAAATTAAATTTGAACAAATTAACATTGAATGCTATTTACAATTAACTTGTGCACACATTGTTCTGTGATGAAGTATAAGTAGCAAAGCAGATGGTGTGGATGGAGATAGAATTCAAATAATTTCAGGTGAAGATTACACTAAACATGTAGTTTTCACCTATGCTGGTATTATGTAGATTTTAATTTTATTTTGTTTCTCTTTAAGTCGAAGGATTTAAGCTGTTTTTTGGAAGTGTTGCAACACTATTCAAAAGTATTATTAATATTTGAACGAACAAATTATAGATATTATAAGAAAATATTGGAAGTAAAGTAATATGTGGAGAACGCATGAAAAACAAATTTGTACCAACTCAAAGTAATTGTGTATACCGAAAACGTCCTTATTCACACGTATAAATGTCAACTTTTATTAACATAACCTAAAATTTCTGTATTAACATAACCTAAAATGTCAACTTTTATATATATTTTTTAAAACGTTCTATCTTGTTCCTCCTGCTAAATATTTATGAATACACTTAAATTAATTAGTTCAAGTTATTTTAGTTTAAAATAATAAAAAAAATTGAGATTATGAAAAAAAGTTAAAGATAAAGAAAATATATTAGATTTGAAAAGAAAAAAAATACTTTAAGATTTTAAAGAATTTATTTTTGTGGGAAAGAAATTTGTTTGGTGTGCCTGAATTTGGTCAAAATTTACTCTTAAAAGCAAAGATAGACTGAAATAAATGGACACGCCACTCTCCCATTCCATCTGTAATTGATTTGGTGTGTGCCTTAATTACCAATCTCTCATTCTTTGAATCTTCATTTTACGCTGTAACTCATTCCGCTTTATTCTATTATATAAACACACAACACAACACCCTTGTTCCTTTCAAAACACTCCAATCACAAAACTATCCATTGAAACATTTGATCCCTTTCGAGCATTTTCAAGTTCTACAAAATGCAAGCAACCTCTCTGTCTTCCCATGTGTTCTTATCACACCCTCTTTCACGAGAACACAAGGTCTTCTTTGATGCCACCAACCCTCGTAGGAGTTTAATCTGTGCATCAAAAAGTGACTCCTCTGGGCACCACTGTGATGGGAAGATGGTGGACGAGAACATGATCCTTCTCAGAATGCGAATTCGGGAGATTGAGATGCTCGAAATGAAGACTAAAGCTTCTTCGGATTGGAACGAATGGGAGAAGAAGTATTTTCAGAATTACGATTCGGATGTATGTGATGCAGTTGGAGTGTTGCAGAGAGTGTTAATGAAGACTAGACCTTCTTTTGCACTTGCTACATTCGCTCTTCTTATGCTAACCATGTCCATGGCCACGCTGCAACTTCTGTTTCATCTTGTAGGGTTTGCCAAGGGAATCTATCATATCTGAAAAGACCAGCTTTTTGCATGAATAAGAGATCGACTTGAAAGGATGTAGCAGAAATTGAAAAATCTATGTTGTGAACGCAACTTTCTGTGAAAGGGACAATAATTTGTTGCTGCAAATGTTGTTTGTATTGTAGAAAACTAAGAGATTATAATGTGAACAATACATGTTGTCTTGTCCTTGTTTTTTTTTTTTTTTATTTATTATAACCTATGATTGTTTCATCAGCAAAGTTTTTATGCAGTGAAAAATCTGGAATAGACTTTGAAGTTTAAATAGTAAATTATGGTTTTTATTTGTATCTTACAAGTATTACATATAATCAATAAGATAGATTACAATCTTTCCGATTAAAAAGTATATATATGGTTTATTATAATGAGTTTACATGTTAATTGATGAGGGTGACACAGCCATGTGTATAATTAGCGTGAGAAGAAACAACTCTATTTTCATACATTTTAGGTGGAGACAATGGTGAAGGAAAAAAAATGGTTTATCTTCTATAAAATGGAGAAACTGACTAGTGTCCTAAGAATATAGGTTAAAAATTTAACTATTTAACCAGTGTTTTATGATTTAAAAATTTTAAATGAGGCGTTTTATTTTGAAGTGTCGATAAGTAATCTTAAACAACATTTTATAAAGAAATTGTTATAAAAAGGTTTGCATAAAATATAGTTTATCTTCTCATTAAATTTAAATTTTACAATGTTTGGAAATTAGAAGGGACATTTAAATATACTTTCTCAATACTAGCAGAAACAAGCCTTATTTGTATTTGTACTATATTATTTTAATGAGTTAAAATTTAGGGTTTATACTAATTTCAGTTTTATAGTTTCGTTCAATATATATATATATATATATATATATATATATATTATTTTTTATATATTTTTTATTTTATATAAAAATATTATAAAAAAAAAAAAAAAAAATGAAGATATTTATATAAAAAATAAAATAATAAACGAAACGTAATAGTATAGTATTATACATTGAAAGTTGTGCCAATGAAAAAAAAATTGTTTATCTTTTCTTTTTCTTTATTATTTTATACGTACCATGATAATAATTTTGAAGTTTATAGTATTTAATTTCTAAAAGATAATTAAAAATAAAAAAATTAAAATGAAATATACTAGATAAGAAAAAAAAATATTGGTATATATTTGGTCATATATTATTTTGTTGATAAGTAAGGATATAATATTAAAAAAGTAATTATATTTAGTATTAAGAGTAATATTAAATAAAACATAACTTTTATATTTACAAAAACTAAAATTATATTTCTTATATCACTTTTTTCAATTTTCTAATAATTTCCTGAATTAATGTTAAGGGTGTTTAAGTAAATAGATTTATATGGGTGAAATTACTACGATTAAATTGAAAATGAATTTTTTGTTTTTTCTAAGCCAACCTTTTTTATCTATATTAATCCATTACAATTATTATATTTATTATAGTTCAATAAAAATAAATAAATTTATTTTTTTAATATAATTAAAGTCTTTAACTATTTAATATAATATTATTATAGAGATAATAGTTGAAAATTAAAATATAATTTATATAATATAGCAAACAGATAGATTAAATTAACCCTTAAACTTTTGAGAAAAGTAAAAATTTGGTGGGTTTACAAATAAACTCACCTTTAACCTAATTGGAATATTTTTAATCAAAATACTAAATGAGTCTGATTTAATTTAAACTGTATATAAAAAGTTTGAATTCTTTCTGATCTAACGTGAGTTCGTTCATTTATTGAAATTTATTGCGACATTTCAAATCAATGTAAAATTTAATGATGTAGAAAGCTGGTTCTAGAAGATGACATAAGTAAAGCTCTATTTGTTATTTATAATAAAGGAGGAAGGAGAGAGAGGCACATAAAGAGTAACGTTGATTTGGATTTAGAGAAATAATAACATTGTTGCTCAGATCATCACTGTTTTTCAATAATTTGTTAAAATTTTCTTCTTATCTTTTAATAGTCAATTAAATATCATAAAAATTGTTACAGAGTAATCGACTATAATTACATTTAATTAATTAAAATTATTTTACATGAACCTAATGAGATAATTATATATAACTTTCGATTTCAAAATTGGCAGAGTTCCCAATTCGAATAGTTTATCTGGAATCACATTTTCAAAACCTACCTTTGAAGACACTCGATCTATCTTTGGAGATCTAAGATATTGAAATATCATTTTCATAACAAAATAAACTAATAAAAGTAACATGCACATAGGGGCTGATTCAGCACTTGCTGATGTATGCTTTTGTGATTATTGGAATCAATTGTTTATGGGAAAGAAAGTAAGAAACACCCTTTTCTTCTTCTTCTTCTTCTGTATTTTCCTTTTCACCATATTCATCTTCAACATTTTTTAATATATAACTGCATTATTTAGGAATCTGACGACGCCATTTTCTTCAAGCAAAAGCAACTCACAATTACAAAGCGAGTCAAATCATAACATTTACTAATCTGTATATAGGTAAAATCAAAATCTACACCAATTGGGATGAATTGAATGGTTTTTACAAATATGAAACCAAATTCAACACATGATGAACAATATTTTGGTCTAGGAGGGAGGAACTCCAGCAAGAACAGTCTTAGCCAACTGAACCAAATGAAAGAAAACCAGTGCAGAAGAAGTTGGAACACTGATTGCAACCAAAGCCATGGCTCCAAGAGCAAAACTAGGTCTAGTATTCATCAACTGGGTCTGCAAAACCCCCAATGCATCACAAATGATGGAATCATACTTGGTATAATAGCGTTTCTCCCAATCCATCCAATCCGAAGGTGGCTCGTAGTTCCTCTCTATCATGTTCATCTCATGGATCCTCTTCCTCAGTGTTATCATGCCCTCATCCACCAACCTTCCACTGAAGTTCTGATCTGCCGAACCTCTCATCGAACACTTAATCGGAGATAATAAACAACAACTTTTCCTGCCACCACTGCAACAACATGGTTTTGAGGATGAAAATGGGTGGAACAAGATTCGTGAGGAATTGAGCAAAGAAGTTGATTGCATGTTTTTTTCTGTATGTGAAAAACTGCGTTGTGTGCTATTGATTTGGTGATGGGAGTGGAAGAGGAATGGTGTTATATTTATAGGCATTGGGAGAAGGTTCTGTTTGTTTGGCTCATATTATAACACTTTTTTTGCAACGGAAAGCCTTAGAGAAGAAGTAATTAATGGCCAAAACCGTGTTTATTTTAAACAACAGTTAGTTAATGTCTTTGTAAAAGCGCGTTTCTAGAGTGTAGCTGGATTTGTTGGTGGATATTAATTATATGGATGAAGGAAAAGGTGACGCGTGTCTGTGGAAAATGGAGTAATCGTGAAGTTCGTCGAACTTCTCTGTAGATTAATGGGATGCACCGTTGTTGACTTGTACTATTTTAAAGAACAACTTGTGGAAGGTTTGTGTATGTGATTCCATGTAGCAGAAACTAATCTGATACAAAAAATGATGAAGAGAATGTAATATAACAACAAATTTTATTATGTATATTATAAATAAAAGGACATTTATTTAAATAGTTGGAAACAAAAACATCAACGGTTATTAAAAAGCATCCTTTGTGAATACATATAAAAGTCTTTCTTTGATAGTGACTTTGTCGACCAATATTTGAGTTGTGGCAGAAACAGCAATACAACACAATTGAGAACTATAAACTTGTCTCTACAACATCATATACACTATAGATCTATCCAACATTTACGTAATGATCTTGAAAGTTTCACATCAACTAAAGATAAAAACAATTTATAATATATAGGTGAGTGTAATCTACATCTTACGAATCGATTTTGTAGAATTTAATTAAATTTAAAGTTCAATTCTAACCAACGTGGATACGAAGAATGAAAAAATTATTAATTTGGGTGAAGCATGTGAATAAAAATTAGGATAGCATTATTGATTGGATTGATTAAATAGAAGAAAAAAAGAGTTATGAAAGTGTAAAAAAAATAAGAGTTTAGATAGAGTGTGGGGCAAAGGGTACAGGGTAGGCTTGACTTTTATTACAAGAAAAGAAAAAGAAAAAGAACCATGATGTCGGCGATTTGTTATTGTTAATGTCAACTTTGATTCAGTGTTTTTTTTTTTTTGAGGTTCAGGTTCTTTGCATCTTATCTAGGAGTAAAATTATAGTATTAGTGTGTTGCGTATGGTTGACGATGATCGATGAAGGTTCCTATTTATGGAACCACCATGACATTAAATGAGAACATTAATTTAATGTTAGGCAAGTAATTAATGCCAAAGAGTATATAAATACCCTACACTCACCCTGCACACTAATCTACATTTCTCTCTTTTCAAGCTTCAACTACTCCATTATTATCAATAGGACAAATATTTTATGTATCCCAATCTAATAATGCAAAGTGGTTTTTAAAGTTTTGTTTAAATTAGATTAATATATATATATATATATATATATATATATATATATATATATATATATATATATATATTACTTCTATATTTCTTTATCTTTAATAATAAAAGATTATTTTGAAGTTTTTATTTTTTGTGAAGTAATTACTTTTATTAAAGTGGTTTTTATTATTTTAGTTATGAATTAGGAATCCAAGTGTGAGTTTAAGTTTTACATTGGCTAAAAATAAGAAAGTAGAACACTATATAAGGATAAAGATTATAAACCTATTAATTTAAGGTTTTGGATTGAGAGTGGTGTCAATATTTTATATGGTTGGGCTCGGTTCTCATTGGTGTTGTATTTTTCCAATGAAATTCTCTCTATAGACCTAACATTATCAATATTAAGAAATTGTATGTTTCTTTCTCTTGGATTTAAAAATTAAGAAATTGAAACTTTATCTCTACTATTATTTTGTTTTCACACGTTAAATATTTAAAAAATTACAAATACAAGACATAGCTATAATGTTATTAAAATATTTTATATTAACCTTGCATAATCATTAAACTCTTTTGGGTATTGTGTGATGAGATTAAGAGGCTAACATTTATTATTTTATAAATATGAGAAATAAGGTGAAGTTTAATTAATTTGATTTTAATAATTTTAATACGATGTAATTTATTTTTTACAGTCATTGCAGTATAGAAAAAAATATTTTCTAAAAAATATCATCCTTCCGAGTGATATGTGGAATACACACGAGGCACACAATGGTTCAATAATTTTCTTATTAAATAATCACTCCCTCATAATTGAAACAATTATACGATCTTGTATAAAATTGAAAACATTAATATTATCAATTAGAATAAATATTTAGATAAGGTTGCTTATAAATATATAATTTGAATATTTAATTGTATAATTCAAAACTTGAAATCCCTATGCTTTTTACTAAAAGTTATGTTTTTTTCTTAATGTTAGTAGTGGTCATATATTTTTTTTTAATTGAAAACTGAAAGAACTCAAATCAAAACCTTTATATAATTAAAAAAACATACTTAATTTATAAAGTCAAAGGTGTTGACTTCTGAGTAGCAATATTTATATAGAATCAACATTAATTATCTGAATAGAGATAATTGAGGACAGTTTCTTAGAAATTAAAACGTGTACAAGAAATTGTCAAAGTGAAGGGAAGCATATATTGATAGCTTTTGTGGCTATATCCTTTCAGAAAATAATATATATAAATATTCTAGTCGGCATGAGCAGTTAATAAATAAAAAATAAAAAATTGTCAACCTCACTTCATACTTAACACTTTTAAACTGATAACAATATATTACTAAATTTTTAGAATGTGTTGTTTATTTATTTTTTATGATATTTCGAAGTATTTTTTCAACATTTATCTGGGTTTATAAATAGAAAATTTATAAAGTCTTTTCAATTTTATTTTAATAAAAATAGACCTTACGACTTATTCTTATTGACACATATTCTTTTCATTTAATAATTTCTATAACTAATATAATAGAATTATTCTTACCTGCGTAATTTTTTAAGACTCTATTTTTAATCAATGTAAGACATTAATTTTATAGATGCATCCACTCCATACCCTATATTATTGGGTTTGGTGGGTAAATAATAATATAATTATTAAGCCCTTTTAAAATTATAAAAATTAAACTTAAATTAAGCGTGGTCGTAGTTATAATTAGAGTTATTGGATTTTGAGGAAGAAACAAAGTTTTGTAGAAAAAGGTGCTTATAATTAGAGCCATGCACGTTGTCAGAGAAAGTAGAAAAATTGACCTTCTCTACAATCTTAAACAACATGAAGAAGCAAACAACGTGAAAGAATAGGTTAATTAAGAAGTGAAACTTCTTCCCTGCTACGAAACTACGAAACTAACCATTCTAGAATAAGTGCACTTTTTCATATGTTTCTTTGAAGTTGTGACGATATTTACGTACTTCATATAAACATATTAATTTGTTTCTTACTTTTTTAAATATTTTATGAAATATTAAATTCTTGCTTTATCAACCTGTTACTGTTTCCAATCACAGAACTTTCTCTTTCAGGAAATAGGAGGTTACATGAGAATAAGCGTCTATAATAAAAAATTCTTAGGACAAACATAAGTTTTGAGGCATGAGCTCCAACTAAAATTGTATATGTTGTTGTTTCCAATTACGTTTTGTTTTGAAGTTACGTGACATTCATACTTTCTTTAATTTAAAAATGAATATTTACCTATTTTATTTTTTAATATTTGAAAGAAGAATAATTTCTACATCAAGTAAGAACATGGTTTGTGATCTCAATCCATTGGCCTTTTCAGATATCATAGGATTCCTTTGTCCAACCCTAGAAGATGAAACAGAAGTTGCAACATTGACATTGACATGGTTAGCGTAAGAAGAGCGAATGTGGCAAGTGCAAGAGAAGGTCTAGTGTTCATTAACACTCTTTGCAACACTCCAACTGCTTCGCATACATCCGAATCATAATTCTGGAAATGCTTCTTCTCCCATTCACTCCAATCCGAAGAAGCTTTACCCTTCAATTCGATCATCTCAATCTCTCGAATTCGCATTCTGAGAAGGATCATGTTCTCGTCCACCATCTTCCCCTCATAGTGGTGCCCGAACGAGTCACTTTTTGATGCACAGATTAAACTCCTACGAGGGGTGGTGACATTAGAGAAAATCTTGTGTTCTCGTGAAAGAGGGTTTGATAAGAACACAGGAGAACATAGAGATGTTGCTTGCATTTTGTAGAACTTGAGAATACACCGGAGATGTTGTTATGGGGATGAGAATGCAATGGGTTATTTATAAACATGTGTGTGTGTGTAAAATAGCATGGGGAGGTAGAGGACGGTGGAGTGGAGGATTGGGCGTAAAATGAAGATTCGAAGAAAGAGAGATTGGGAATTACGGCAGAGCATGTAATTGGGGTTGAAGGTAGCGTGTACATTGATTTGAATTTGAATGTTTCGTACGCTAAGAGAACCTTCTTGTCTTGAACAACTTTTTGGATTTGTTCTGTTTCTTGTGTACATAACTGCCCAACATTATGCCCATAATATATTGCAATTTGGAAGACACTTCAGTTTTTAAATCAAATAAAAATAGCTAATCATAGGATGATCGTTAATGGGGCCAAGCCGAAGAGCCTACGCTACAATATTAAATTAAATTATTTGAACGCTGATGTTTCAAATGACTCTATTGATTTTTTTTTTTTGTTTTTGTTTTGACAGGGCAGCTTTATTTAATAAATTTTAAAATTAAATAATATTGTAAGAATAAAATACGTGATTCGGAAATTAAACAAATAAAAAGTAAAAAAATCAACGCATTGATAAATGGAAGTCGTGATACCACCATGACGGTAACAAAGGTCAAATCTTTGGGGAGGATAAATAGCATGTTCTGTTTAATTCTATGGAAAATAAAAGAAAAGGATAGAAAAGAAGAATTAAAAAAAGAAAATAGAACCCCTTGTTTGATTCTCTTAATGAAAATTAGAACATGAATCATTAACGGAAACAAATAAATTGTCATAATTATAGATTCCAATTAAAAATACTTTAATAATCCACCTATAAGTTGAGAAAATAATAGATATATACACTGAAATTATAAAACGATTATATATCCTCATCTGTCACAATTTATTGCTTTTACTGAACTAGTCAATTTATTTAATAAAAACACTCAAATTCAAGTTTATTGCAATTTCTAATTAATTGAGGGTTAAACAAAACAACAACAAATAAACAATCATTTAAACTATACAAACTTTTTTTGGAATGTAAACTAAAATACTTTTAACTATTTTTTGTTATTTTATCCTTCCATCCTTTCCTTTAACTAAAAAGAAAAGTTATTTTTACACGCGTCTCCTCCTTAAATAGTTATTTTCCATTCCTCTCCTTTAACCCAATCGGTAAAAAGAGAGAAATATCTATTCCCATTTCTTGGTTTCTTCTGAACTTTTAACAGCGACAGAGATTTTCCTTCATTTTCTGCTTTCAAACATCATATTAGGAATTGGAAAATAAGCCCCGCTACCAACGGGAAAGAAAAAGGGAAATAAGCCCACAACTTAGGTAGGAAGAAATGATCAATTAGGCCAATGTAATTCAAAACTAAGTTCACAGAAAAAAAAAAAAAAAAACAGAGAAAAA
>Ga0214544_1001256_pt1 | contig 51844 bp, 26 predicted proteins | sample CNSS3metaG_FD_160074 | JGI IMG/M metagenome (GOLD analysis project Ga0214544, IMG submission 160074) | Root nodule microbial communities from cowpea collected in UCLA plant growth center, Los Angeles, California, USA - CNSS3 | ecosystem: Host-associated > Plants > Roots > Nodule | place: USA...
TAAACAACCTAAAGTGCATAACTTAGAACTACAAAATTTCTCATATTCAAAGTATAGAACAAAAGAAACACTCATCCAAAAATATTCAAGGTCAAATAACCTTTAGATGATCCACATAATGAGGAGAAAGGAAGGAAAATTTAAAGGAAGGAAAGTTAAACTCAACAATTAAGAAAGTCAAGGAAAAAAAAAGACACAAAATTATTTGTTATTATGAATGCAAGAAGTTGTTGTGTAACTTCATATCAATATGTATAGATGTCTAATACGCTCTTGAATCAAAGGAGTATGAATAACGATTAGTCTATCATTTGATTAAGAGGGTTGTAATTTATTATGATTATTTTGAATTAAAACACTATCACTAATCAAGTCATTTACAAGAAACTTTACATTCTTTGATTCTACAATTCTAGTGTTATAAGATGGCTAATAAAACACTACAACCTTTGGACTTTTTCAACATATCCAATGAAATACCAACTAATAGTTTTAGGTTCTAGTTTCTTCTGTTGAGGGTTATAAAATGTCACTTAAAGTGCTTCAATCCACAAGAATGTCGTAAATTGGATTTCCAACTTTTAAATAACTCAAAAGGTGTTCTTAAAACAACCTTGGTTAGAACTTGTTTCACTATATACATAATCGTCTTAAGTGCTTCAATTCACAAGAATTTAGGAAAGGAAGTGTTGCATGACTCCTCATGCTTCTCACCATATCCATTAAAGTTTGATTTATTATTTCTGCCACACAATTATGATCCAAAGAACTAGGCATAGTATATTGGGCAACAATCTCATGTTCTTGAAGAAATTTCACAAATGGACCAGGTTTGTCCACTCATAGTGTATCTACCATAATACTCTCCATCTCTATCCAATCTCACAATCTTAAGTTGCTTTCTTCGTTGTAACTATACTTCAGCCTTAAACACTTTAAAGGCATCTAAAGTTTCATCCTTAGAACAAAGCAAGTAAGGATACATACATCGTGAGTAATCATTTATAATCAAATATATGTATAAATTATTTCTAGTAGGTTTGAACTCCTTTTAGAACCCCTTTTTATTTATTTTTGTTGGACTTGTTAGTTTGCTTATCCTTAATGCAATTCACATAAGTCTCAACATCAGGTAAAATACAAAGTACTAAGTACTTCGGTGTCATAACATAGAGGAATTATCATTCACAACACATTGTTTTAACCCAATAAAAACGTGTGTTGAAATATAAGTCGTGTAACTTGTAATTTAATAGAGTAAAGACCATCACACAATTCATAAGAACCAACTATTTTCGATTTATTAACAAAGTAAAATCATATTTCATCAAGGTAAAAGAAACACCCAAAGGTGCAAAAATAGAAATTAAGTTTTTATCAAAACTAAAAAAAAAGAGAGAGATATTTTAAAAATTAATTGCATAATAACATTAGTTTTCTTTTAAAAAAAACGTATGAAAATCACTAAAGATCAGACTTAGACTTATGATTAATTATTAATAAAATTAGCAGAACTAAGTTCATATTATAAGATAAGATTATAGTTTTTCTATTTATTATACTAAAGTAAAAATATGTGTACTGAATAAATTATTTATCCTTATTTTTATATCAAAATATGTATACTGAATAAATTATTTATTCTTATCTAAAGATTTTATGCAAAAGTTATTTATATTTAATTAGAAAATGTATTGCCCCAGTTGCAAATGAAGTTCATAAAACTATGAATATGTTGTTTCTGAATTATTTTAAAAGTTAAAAACATCGTATATTTTCATCTATATACTTATATACAAGGAGGTTACTTATTTTTTTGTACATAATTTTTATTTTCATTTTACCTTTTATAATAGAATTATTAACTGATTTTTTTAAAGATATAATTGTTAATTGATTTTTTTATAAGTAACCTACCACTATTTTTGCCATATTTTGTATAAAACTGACAAATTTCTTCTTTCTCTCTCTTTTATTTCTTTATTATACTTATAGTTTCTACTAATAACATTTAATACTCTTATTGTTTTTTTTATATATTAACTTAATTAATTACATTTATTTATTAACTTATGATATAATAAAAATATTTAAAAATATATTAACACAGAGTCACAAGAGGAACGATTGACACGCATAATCGATCATCATATTTGGTTGGAATAAAGTCAGTGACGCAGTGAACTATGATTGTATATATTTTTTTATTCAGATGACTGGAACCTACAGATGAATAACAACAATAGAAAAAAATAAATACATATGAAACTACAAGTTTGGTTCGAAAGAGGTTGAAATCAGAGGTATAATCTTCACAATTTTTTTTTCTTACTGCTTTTATTCGAAAACTTAAATTATTGGTTTCAAAAAGTCCCTTTTTAAGTCAAAAGCATTTTTCATTAATGGCAATTACGAAACTTTACTACTACAATCAAAGTTATGCATTTGAAAAATACATGCATATATATTCTTTAAGCAGCATGCTCAAAAAAAAAAAAAAAAACAATTTAGTGTGTTTAGTCGATGAAAAAGTTCGATTTGGTTGAATAAAATTGAAACTTTATACGAAGAAAAAAGTATCAAAAGTGTTGTTTTGAATATTACCACAATTTGAACCTTTTTATATTTAATAAAATGTCCAAAATAAAAACTATCAAATAAGTGAGTATTCAAATATTCTTTTAAGTAATTTTTGTGTTAGGAATTGAAGTATGAGTTTAAGTTTCATATTGGTTAGAAATGAGAAAATAGAACACTATATAAAGATAAACATTCCATAAACTTATAAGATTTATTGAGAGTGGTGTCAATGTCTTATGTGATTCGACTCATATCTCATTAGTGTTGTATCTCACTGTTGAACCCCTCCGTAAACTCTAACATTAATTTTAGTACAAGTTACTCATACTTGCTAATTACATATTGTTGTAACATATGTTTATTGGTGTTACTTCTCTAATTCAATTCTTATCCAAATTGCAATTGAATTTATTTATTATAACAATAAAAAACTTAAAATCTAATTTACTTATTGGCGTATACGTTGTTAATGTTATCGGGTAGAAAAAAGGAAGAATTAAATAAATGAGTTATTCATGAATTTTTATTATCAAATTAAAAATTAACTAGTTTTAATAGTCAAATCGGGCTATTAATTTGTTTAATCAATCTATAACTAATTAAACAAACAAAATAGTTTAAATGGGTATGCAATTGATGACACAAATATTGACAGGGATTCGAAGTTGGGTCATCACATGTGATTATCATGACAGATTTTTTTTTTTTTTTTACTTTCATATGTTCTTCTTGTAAAATCACATAAATAAACTTTTCATTTATTGTTTTTTGATTATGCAATCCATAAATTAGAAAAAAAAAAACACAAAACTGTGTACAAATAAACCAAAATGAATTTCAGAAATTGGAAAGAGTTACCAAAAATAATTTTTGAATTACACACTTTGAAATTTATTTTGAAATTATAAGTCATGCATTTTGAAAATTTTATTTTAAGAAAAAAATAGTTTCTGGATTACGTAATTAGGAAAAGAAATGTACTTTCGATTTACAGAAATCTAAGGCAAAATATTTTTTTATATGGAGGTGCAGGAAGAAGGTGTCATTTATAACACATGAGTTTATATTTTGGGCCAATAAGGAGTGGGGTTTAAGCCCAGTTTAACGACAATCAGATTTCCTTTTATGTAAAATATAATTCCATAAAAAATATATAATATTAGAGAATTTCTTATTTCCTTTCCCAAAGGAATCAGAGCATCTTTGAAAGTTGTACAACATTAATGGTGTGTTTTTATGTGAGCGATAATATGAAAGAGAGGGAGAAGATTGATTTAGGTTTATTAGAATGTGATATTTATGTTGTTCTTTTTTATGGATTTGGGGGTAATAGTGAAGTGAATTTGAGAGTAATTTTTGTAAAAGTTTGTGAAGAATTTGAATGATGCGACTAAAAAAAATTAAATTGAATAGATAAAAATATAAAATGACCTAATTGTCCTTGGTGTTAAAAAAGTATAATAAAATGATATTTAGATGAGTTGTAATAACTTTTATTTTTTTTTATGATGAATAAAATTATTAAAAATAATTATTAATTGAAATAAATAGAAATTATAATATAGTTAATATAAAAAAATTTAATATTTTGATGCATGAAATTGGAATTTTGGAATAGGATGTGTTGTTTTTAGATAATACTAGTATGAGACCCGTGCCTACGCACGGGTCCTTTTTTTGTTTTTGTGTCTTACTGTCAATTTTGTTTTTTGGTTACATATAGTATAGGACAAATAAAATTATCTAATTATTTTAATAATGTTTAAATCATTATTTGGCTTATTATGTATTTAGGCAAACCATAGTTTATAGTTACTATTATTTATTTATTTTTTAAAATGATTACGTTGGGAATGAATCTGAAGCGTTTAATATTGGCGGCAAGGGAAAGTTATCATGTGTCTTTTTGATATCTTTGGGTTCAGATTTGGTTCTCTAAATTAAAGTTTCAGACGTTTTGCTTTTCTATACTTGGAGTTGAATAGGTTCGTCGGTTTCATACATTCATTTTGTTGTAACAGAAAAAAAAACTAGAGACTCTGAACTGCATCTAGATCCAACGACAACAAAATGTCACTGACGAAGCGGTTTAGCTTCAACAATTTTTTCCAGAGTTCACTCATGTTCATGGATCCTTCCGAGGTTAGTCAATATGATTTCGATACTTTAATGGATTGTGTTCTTCTTCTGAAAGTCCATGTCTTTTTAATCAGTTTGCTTATTTGGGTTATGAAAATATTTTTTGTTGTTAGGAAGATGTTTTGTTTTCATTAAAATTTAAACCTTTTAGATGTTTGGTTTTCCAGGACTTTTTACTTTTTGAAGAAGGTTTCTTTTTGGAATGGGGATAGTGTTTGTTAATGGGAACCAACTATTTCTTAGATCCTAGGGGAAACGTTCTGAACATTGAATTCGAAGAAAATCTTATGGCCGTGAGGAAGTTTCATGCTTCTGATGACATAGTAACCTTTTACGATATATATGATATTGCATTCGTCTGTACTCTTTACTGTGGTGATAGATACTTTGGGTTTAGAGTATTTGACATAGATTGGAATGAAATCGAGTATCCTTTGGTAGAACCGTCGGTGTCTGGTTTAAGATCTAGTTTTTCTTGTTCTCCAAGATTTTTCCAATCTTTCAGAGTCAAGCTAGAGCTATCTAAGGTATCATTCTTCATATTTTATCTACCATTTCCAGATTTCTATTTGGATTTCTATTGATTTCTTTTTCATGTTTGTCAACAGCCATATATACTCTTTCTTGAGGAGTTTCAAAAATTTTGTGAAGAGCAACTTAAACTTGATCGCAAGGTTCAATTATATGATCCTATATACAAAACGTTCGAGCTTTATCTGGACACAAACATAGATGGGATCATTATTTTGTTTAGTTTGACAGAGTTCATGAAGTATTATGGTTTCAACGAAGACGTTTACCTACATTTAAATTATATAGGGAACAATGTTTTTCTTCACAAGATTTACTTTGCTGATGGAGTAGAAATGATTTATGAGAGGGAATTGGTTAGTGGTTTGAACAATGATTCTGGTGGTATTGTAAACAATGTTGGTGTTGTGAATCCCCATGACTTTCTTAATTCTCATCATGGACTGGTGAAGAAGTTAACCAAATATGATGTTCAAACTTCGTCTTTGATATTTTTTTTATAGTTTTATGTTTATTCTTAGTATTTCGTTTTCCATTTGTTGTCTGAGATTTTCTTTTTGTTTGTAGTATCTACACTCGAATTTTGCTAGACAGTTCTTGGAGAATGGACGCAGGAGGTACTTCATTACCATTTCAACTCCCAAGTTTTGGCCTTGTAGGATTCGATGGACTCGAAGATCATCCTTTGAATGCTATATGACGTGTGGATGGAAAAGATTCTGCAAGGACAATCGATTGGCTATTGGTGATGAACTGAAGTTTGTGATAGACAATCAGCAGAAAAATGTCATCCATGTACTTAAGGTTTAGGTTTTTAAAGGTGTATGTAAGAACTTAGGTTTTTAAAATTTTGGCCTTACTTATGAACATTCGGAATACTGTTATCATTTTTATTTAATGTATGTAAGAAACATCTATATATTTTATGTTCTGCTATGTATAATACTACTGTTATTAACGTATTTATCTAAGTTCGTTTTTCCTGGACCAAATATTTTGTAATGTATTATAAATGTCTTTTCGGTTATATGTCATTAACAATTACAAATTCAAATTATATAAATTTTTCTATTTTTTCAAATTCTAAAATTATTTTCGATTTCTATATTTTTCTTTTATGTACTGTTGATGTAATCTTTTTTTTTATATAATATACTTATAAATCAACAATTTGAAGTTCGTGGTATATTTCTATTGATGTAATATACCTATAAATCAACTTAATTGGGTTCTTTTGACATTGATTATCTGTTTTCACTATAAAATAACTGTATTAAAATTTTTTCAATCCAAGTTTTTGTGCTTATAAAACATTTTGAAAACTGTCATTTCAAATACCGTCATTCGGTTAGTATAAATTATGTATAGTAATGCTTAATTAAGTACGTAAGGATATTATATTTAAATACAAACGTTCTTTAAATATGTAACCAATCACTGTAATTTGATGTTGATATTATATTATGGTTATGCTAAACATATGTAAATATATTCAAAAAATATTGTCCAAATATAGATACATGGTTATTTTATAATGGAGGTACATAAAGTAATTATTCAGTATTGTTACGCAAAACAAAGCATGTCTTGGTCCATTGGTTGGTTTCGGTTTAAATGCAGTGTGTCATGTGTTGTCTGATAGTACAAAGAAATGGTAAAGGGTCAAAGATTCTAAAATACTCGATTCACGCGTTTATATCATTGAAACTTCTAAGAGCAATTCCAAACATGGAGCCACAGAGGAAAGTTTATGTGCTTCTTGGTAAGTCTTTACATTGTCCTATATGTATGAATTTCTTTGTCAAATTCTGATAAATAAAATATTCAAAAATCAATGATGAATTATATTTGAATAGGACATTAAATTTTTGACAATTTTGTTTGTCTGGATGTACTGTTTGTGATTTTAATCAGGTTTTCTCGTCGTCGGACTTAACACTGTCGACACTTATGTCATTAATGCAATTTATGATTTCCAAGTTTTTTCATGGGTAGAGCTTCCAAAGAGTATTCAACTGGTTTGATTCATCTCCAGAAAAAGTAAGCGATTTTCTTATAGTGATATCTTTGGTTATATATTTAACAATATTTTGTAAAATAGACGATTGAATACAGATCTTATGTTAGTTAACACTTTTGACAAAAATCTTTCTAATTAAAAACATAAAATGCTGGATAAACATAAACTATACATTTTGGAATACTTCTTTGTACACAACATTAGTTGTTGTACTAGATGATTTGTTCTCATTATTATACCTCAAACTTCATGTACTTGACTTGTGACCTGCATTTTCCTTTAGAGTTATTATCATATAGAGTTTGTTCTGTGTTATTGTTTTTCCCCTCTTGCAAGCTTCAAAACAAAAACTTTCTAAATAGACTTTTTTTTTGGGTAGATGTATAATTCGCGCCAAATTAAATTGGCTTATTCACTTTATTTTATTTAATCCTTTATTATAGAATTGATTGATTGTATAGTATGGGGACAGTTCAACTTCTAAAAGTCATTCCGGAATGTACTTTATCCAAATGTCAACATCCATTAATTAAGTTTTCATTTCGTGAAATATAAATCTAATGTTAACTTAAATATTTAAATGAAAAGTGTTATTGTAGAACCTTCCATTTTTACAAATCGTCACGTTGGATCCCAATTATATATAGTGTTAACTTTTCACTTTTTCTAAATATCTTTCGAACTCACCCTTCATCTTCTGCAATGAGGATTTCAGACCGCAAGGAGAAGGCTTCTACCACCCTTCCTTCAAAAATTGGTTCCAGAGTTCAATGATGTTGGTGTATCCAGAATGGGTAAGCTATGAAGTTATGTTTGAATACCTTTCTACCAACGTTCTGTTATTGTTACAATTCTGGAAAAGGTTGAACCTTTAATAGAGTTTTCAACTTTTGATGATAAATGAATAAAAATCGTGACTTTCTTTGATTTTGAGTTTCTTCTTTAGGAATTCGTTCAGTTTGACGAAACATTCTTCCATTACTAGGGACAACGTTTTTTAATGGGCACGAACTATTTTCGGGATCTGTTAGGAAACTATATTATGGTTGAATTTGAAGACTCCTTGATGGAAAGCAGAAGTTTTTGTATAGCCCGTGAACTTGTAAATTTTTATAAGTTGAATGATCTGTACTGGTTAGCCATACTTTACTGTGGAGACCGGTACTTTCAGTTTCACATTTTCAGTTTGCCTATGAAAGAAATAGACTACCCTGCATCCACAATGGTTCCTATTCCGCAACAACCTTTGTCTTCTTCAAGACTTTTGACTTGTTTTGAATCCGAGCTATTGGTCTCTGAGGTACTATTTTAGACTTCATATTCTTCTTTTTGGTTTGTATTATTTATCCTCATTATTTCCGATATTTTAACTTGCTGCAGAATACAATTCAGTTGGACGACACATTTGTTATTTTTTGGGGACATCAGTTGTAGTTTGAGAAGGTTCACCTGATCGATCCCTGCCAAAAAAACCATGATATTGGTATCCAGAGGTCTGACAATAGAGACTTGGTGATATATAATGGGGTGTTAGAGATATCACAGTACTACGGTCTTGTATCCAACAAAATAATACATTTGAATTATGTAGATGAAAATACGTTTTTATTTAAGCTTTTTTACTGTCATGGGGTTGAGATGGATTATACTCCCCAATTGGTTAGTAGCAGTAATCTAGGTTGACCTTGCAAATTTTTATCATTCCATGGCAAAATGCTTATCTGCTCATGATATAAAGTCATCATCACTGGTATTACATCATTAAATTTCATGTGATGTTATGATCTAATGTTTCATGTGTTCTAATTACAACCAATTTTAATCTTTTTTCAGTACTTGGAATATGATTTTGCAGCAAAGGCTTTGGTTAAGAATTGAAAGCGCCACTTATTGATAAATGTTGAAGGTGATTGTTGGCCTTGCACAATTCGATGGTCCGGCAAAACGAACAGAGATTGTTACATAACTCGTGGTTAGAAAGATTTCTGCAATCAGAACGAATTTAAGGAAGGATCTATAATCCGACTTGGTGTAGACAAGGACCTATCCCTCTTTATCTATGTAATGGAAATAGAAATATAGTCCCACTTGTTTATAGCTTATTTTGGCAGTACTATGAACTATATTTATATTTTGTCAGTTTGTAAATTAAAGAACAATCGTTTTGTTGGTATATTATATAATCATATTTTTGGTACTTTCTGCCTTTGACTATTGATGCTTTATGCCTTACAATACCTAAACGTTCTTTATGATTGTACTAATCTTATTGTATAATCTAAAATATCGACAAACATTTATGTAATTAATATGATATCACCGAATTGCTTAAACACATTTGTAGGACTAATACTTAGATACTGGAAATAATAGAACAAATTTACAGGATACTAATAATTTGTAGGACTAATGATTAACAGATACTAGAAATAATAAAACAAATTTACACCATACTAATAATTTGTAAGACTATTGCTGAAATAGATACTGGAAATAATAGAAGAAATTTATAGGATACTATTAATATTAGATAACATATTTGGTGGTACAAAAATAACATCCATTGTTTATCCATTATCATCAAGGACAACCAAAATCCCAAATTCATAAAAAAAAACGACTAATGTTCTTCTGCTTTCCAATTACTCCACATAATTCCAAAATATGTATATGTACATATATCACTGGTCCACGCTATTGCTTTTCTTATTTGATTCGCTTTTTAGTTTTAGTCCTGGAAAATTCTGCACTTGGTATATCGTCGAGGTGGTCACATTCAACTTTGAAGTCCAACAACAATTCCTTTCTAGGGGTAACACAGAAATCAATATAAGGATCATGATTTATTGAGGTACTCAGAGACAACTGCAACATATAAAACAATATTTGTATATGACCATTCATTTTGTGAATTAGAAAACATTCCATAATAAAAAAAAAAAACTTATATTACGTATTACCATACACATATCAGCTTCTGTATTCTCTTCACAACTTGCTTTAGCAATTGATTCTTTATCCTATTCATCAAATAATTTGCTTAGCACATCACAAATTTAGCATAACAAAATAACTATAGAAATATATAGATTACAGAGACCTTTCCTTTAAGGGCTGCACTTTTACTCGAACCAACAATTTTGGATTGTGTAGTGGGACCACATATATCTATGGGACTGGACTCTTTAATCTGCAATTCAATTAGAAAAGCTTATGAAAAATACAGTATAACCAAATACAAAATAAAATTAAAATACAAATACCTTTTTTCCATGAGATGCACTTTTAATCACACCAATTGTTTTTGATTGGGTACTGGAAGCACTTTCTATTCTAGGACTAGAATCCTGAATCTATCATTTTCATCAGACCACATTATCAAAATTTTACAAACATAAAGGAGTAAAAAATAGTTCAAATTACAAATACCTTTTTTGCATTAGCTTCAGTTTGAATCAAACCAACAGCATTACTTCGTGTACTGAAACCAGATATACCTGTTGGACTGGAGTTTTTAGCCTGTCATTTCAATAAAACCAGATAATACATCATTTAGCACAAAAAATCAATTACTATCATGATGCTAATTTATTCTTACCACTTCTGCCTGAGATCCGCATGAAATCACAGCAATTGTTTCAGCTTCGTTATTAGAATCACATATAGCTATACCCAAAGACTTTTTACCCTGCACATTTAGAATATAATCACCACAACATAAAATCCATCAATAAGAACCAATTATTGAAATATCAAGTGCTTAACCTTTTCTGTTTGGAGTCCCACGTTAGAGTTTGCTTCAGTACTGGAATCACATGTACCTTCACCACTGGAGTCTTTAATCTACATATCAAGCAATATATGATTAAGGAGTTTTACAGTATGAAATTTAAAACACTGAAGTAAATGACTTACCATCTTTGTCTCAAGTTTGCTTCTAACACAACCAATAGTTTCAGGGTTGTTGGAAGCTTTCATCATCAATGAAGATCTGTTATTTGGTTGAACTCTAACCTTGAAAGCAAGTGTACAACCTAGCAACACATCTAGATCCTCTGAAAAACATTTGGGATCGTCCTCCCTATCCTACGAAAAAACAAAAAATTACCAGTCTATATACTAAAAATTAGTTACAATAATTGTCAAAGATGGTAATATTACCTCGATCATTTTATTCATTAACTCAAAAGTTGATACACCAATCAAGTTATTGCAGTCTTGATCCCATAAAACAAAATTGGTATAACTGTAGCCATCAGTCACCTGTAATTCAACCTTATATCTACAAGAAGTGGATTTAGTAAATTTAAACAAATGAACTGTCGTTGAACATGTACAATCTTAAAAAAGAAGTACAAACTTAATTCCATGTTTTTCATTATCAAAGCCACAAAGAACACACTTAAAAGCACCTACTTCATCCGTCTTCTTCCTGCAACTATTACATACTAGATAATACCATCCATCATTTTCTAAATTAAACTTCACAGTATTTGCAACGGTAACACAATATTGTTCCTATTTTTAAAAATAAAAACAAAATTACAACAATGCAGAATCTAAAAATTGAAATGAATGTAACAAAAACAAATAATAAGTAATTCATTACCTCCTTCATACTTGTGATTTCTGATATCGTACTCACAACAGCTTTATACATAAATTTTTCATGTTCACTATACTGGGAAGGTGAACTCAGTTGGCTACATTCTTGGCTCGGACTGACCACATTTCCAAACCGTCTATAATAGCAATATCAAAGTCATTTCCATACAATTAATGATAAACAATGTCGCAGATATAAAAAACTTAACAAATACATACTCTATCCATTGCTCCTTGAATCGTACAAATTCAGCACATTCATCACCCATTAACAACTTTGAACCATTCCACGAGTTTGATATTGACACTGGCCATCATCCTAAAAGGAAAAACAAAATCAACACAAACAAAACCAAAAAACCACAAAACATCAAATAAATTCACGAACCTGAACATGGTTTGATCTTAGCCTGAGTCAACATAACAACAACAATAGATGAATCCGGGTCACCCCTCCAATTACTCATAAATTTGAAGTAATAGGAATCCCATAAGGTACACCCAATCACAGCAGAGCTGCAGAAGGAAACCACAACAATTTATGAATATCAAGTGATATTCGAAACCACATTGTTATATGAAATTACTAAATTACTAACCTGAAATCTCTTATATGAAATACCACATTCTTGGACTGAGGATTACACCTCACATTGTCCACGACTCCAATAATATCTAAAACAATTATAAACATGATCCAATAAATCATTGAACATTTAGAGAGACAGAAGTCATTAAATATTTATAAAGTCATAAATGATTAAACATTACATGAACATACCATACACTAAATCAGCAACGTAATTTCCATCAACTATATCCTCGATACTTTTGAAGTTGTAAACGCTTACTGGAATACTCAAAATTGGTTGTTCTTTAATAGTGGTTGCTCCTATGAACAATAACTTGTAAGGATGAACACAAACCCAAAATTGTCCTTGGTTCTTCAAGATTTTAAAATTATGCATTATATATGTCTGGCCCTCTAGCAACTTTTCTTCCCACAATCCTAAATCTTCCTTTTTTACCATTGCAGGAATCATCGAACCCTGACAAAATAAGTGAACCAAACAAAATCATTCCACATGTCGAATAAAAAGCACAACAAATTTTTTTTACCTTCTGATCCAAAAGAATCAATTCCATATGACGAATGATATCCCGGTTTTGAACAAACCACAAGTCTTTTACTCGAACAGCAAGCTTCAACGTTTCTTTCTTCTCATCGATATCTTTGATCATATCAAATGTCCTCGCCATTTTCAAACCTTAACTTTTGAAACACAAACCTCAGAAAATATGAAAATACAAAAACAAAATAATGACATAAATGAAGCTAGAAAACAAATACCATACGTTATCAAACTGGGAAAATGAAAACCAAGACAAAAACGTAGTCAGTTAAAAAAAACAAACATCTTCAATAACTACACAAAACAAAACTTAAAAACAAACAATGAACTGAAACTCATACATACCTCACCCAAACTGGAAAAAGACAACTCCTGATAAAATTGGGAAAAGGAAAACGTAGACAAAACGTACTGAGTTAAAAACCAAACATCTTCAATAACTACACAAAATAGAACTTAAAAACAAACAATGAACTGAAACTCATACATACCTCAGCAAACTGGAAGAAGACAACTCCTGGTCAAACTGGGAAAAGGAAAACGTAGACAAAACATACTGAGTTAAAAAAAAGGTAAAACATCTTCAATATGAATAACAACAAAACTAAACCACAACAATGTACTAAAAATGTACGAACCTCACAAAACCTAAACTCGAAATGTAAAACGATCTCAAGAATTCATACGTACCTCAGAAACTGGAAGAACAAAGAAGCATAAATGCAAACAATGAAACCACCAACACATATGTATTTAAAAATGCACATAATTTGAAAGTATCTAAGCTGAGAGTTTAATGCATGCAACATCAATCAACTCATGCATAGTACTCCCTCCATCAACCCTCAAACAGGCGGGAAAGCGTAAATGACCTAAATACCTATACAATCACATATAATCCTGAATGCTGAAGAGGGTGTTTTCTGTAAAATACCAAACTCTATCAGTGCACATCACAGACCATATTCAAAAGAAGTTAAAGTGACCAAAAAACCATAAAAATGGACACGTGTCAACGAAATAAATATGGGTATTTGGGTATTTTCCAGAGGTGTTTGTTTTCATATATTTTAGATATTTAAAGTTATAATAGAAAGTTGAACATGTTTCAAAATTGACAGAACCGGTTCCGGTTCCATTCTACACTTCCAAAATATTAGATATGGTTCCAAAAGTCCTTGGAACCGATTCCGTTTTTGCCTCCATGTACCATTGACGTTCTACAATTTCATTATGTCCCATGTTCTTTGCATCACACACCCCACCTTTCATGTTTTCTCCATGTTGGTTGCACCATACAGCTAGCATTCTGATGGTCTTTTGCGAGGATAGTTCAGTAAAATCTCATCATTCACTTGCAAATATCTTCATGGAAGCAGGATGGAAAAAAGGGTCTTCTCCCATAGTTTCGCGCCTTCACTCTCCTCAAAATACGCACAAAGGAACACACTCAATCAGTGTTAACCATCGCTCGTAGTTCTTCATCCACACAAACAAACATGGTCTAAAGAATGTTGCAGAATGTAACCCTCTTGGCTAAACCCCAAGTATTTTTGTTAAAATTTGAATATTCTTGCATTTAGTCACTCTTGATTAAAATACTTTATTACATAGAGTGTAAAATCTAAAATATTGATTAAGATTACAAGAGTTTGTTGTAAAGTGACAAAATGAAATATTTCATATATTTTTTAAAAATCTTTTTAATATATTTTAAAATTTTAAAATTAATCACTAATATATTTTGAAGATATAACAAAAAATTAACATAAATAAATTCAAGACTCTAAATTATTAAACATGCATATGTAAGGCCCAGTGTCTGCCCTAATGTTTAAGGGTTGCCTTTAATCGAATGGGCCTAAGGGCTGACCCAAAGAGGAAAACCAGACCCTAGTCTGCCCTAACTCACACTTTCTACTCACTTTCTAACTCTGCTAGGGTTTGTTTCCTCACCGTTGTCAAGTTCGTTCGAGCTCTTTCCTACTCAACTTCCCTAAATTGTTCCGGAGCTACTGTGTTCACTCTTGTGGTGTCGAGGTCCCCTACTAAACCCTTTCCAGATAAGGGAAGCTAGGGATTTTCGTTCAAGTCTGTTTCTTGTATGGGTTGTCATTGTTTTATGCTTTGTATGAGTATGGTGCCTTTCTGAGATGTTGAATGCATGTATGTTGATGTTTGGGGTGTGGTTGGATGACTGTGCAGGGTGATCAGTGACGAGACCTGTCTATCTCGCCCAGGCGATCAGGCCTCGCCCAGGCGAGACTTGTAGAGACAGACCCAGACTCACGCTCGAGCTCTCGCTCAGGCGGAGAGCTTTCGTTTGAGCGAGACACCATCTCGCTCAGGCGAGAGAGGCTCGCCTAAGCGAGGATGAGTGGGGGCTTGAGGTTTGTGTTGTAGGCGTAGCTCAGGCGAGGAAGCCTTTCTTTTGGGCGAGGAACATGCTCGCCCAGGTGAGTAGCGGCTCGCTTAAGCGAGAATCCGCGAGCCTCGCAAGGTTCCCTAATGACAGTCTCGCCTAAGCGAGACCCTGTGGCTTGAGCGAGACTGGCACGGGATTTCTTTAAACAACTATACCTTTTATGTTGTTGGGGCCTTAATTGTATGCTTGGCTTGTTATGCTTTACCTTGGGTATGAACTGTATGAATTGAATGACCTTGTATGAGGGAGAGGGAATTATGATTCATGAGTTTTAATATGAGTTGAGCATGTTGTTTGTATGAGGTGATTCATGGAATTTGAAATGATGGGTTTGGTGTGGCTTTAACATGAGATATGAGGGAATGTGGATCAATGAATGCGGCATGGTGTTGGTAGGGATACATTCCTACATTGGTAATTTGTGAAGGACGAGTGGGATGGATTCAATATGAAATACAAGTGAGAATGGAATTGTGAAGGTTGACATGATATATATATATATATATATATATATATATATATATATATATATATATATATATATATATATATATACACACACACACACATGTGCGTGTTAATTATTACTGGTTTGATTATGATTGGTTCGTGTCAGTGCGTAATTCCTTGGAGTCTCTAGGTGAGACTTTCAGGGTCGCGCTTCAGTGGTCGGGACGTAATTCCATGGCCCTGTTAGTGGGTGTCCATGGTGGGGCCCCATCTATATGGTCTGGTAAGGATTCAAGGTAAGGTTGCATCCTGACGCTCTAAGGAGTCAGTTAGTCTCACTTAGAGCGGACTGACTCTTGTGGTGAGAGTAGCAGAAGGTCTGAAACTCATTAAGGGCTAACCTTGTGCATGAGGGAATTGATTCATTGTAACACTTGTAACACATAGTTCAGGGGTGAGCAGAGGTATCCACCACAAGTGCAAGCATCCGCTGAATCCGACCAGATTATATATATCCGGATGAGTCGAGTCGTGTTTTAGTGTATTGTTTGAGGAGTCGTAACATGATTGGATGACGTGTGTATAATTGATTGTGGAAGTATATCTGTTTGCATGATAAAACCACTTTTGGCACTAGCTTACCCTTTTGTTATTGTTGTGTGTTCTGATGTGTGGTACTCTTTTGCGATGATCATCAACTTATTGATGTGATTAGATGCGAGGAACACTCGTGGTCAACAAGGAGGTGATGGTTCCGTTGCTTGGCTTTTGGATTGACTTCTGCCTTTGGGCTTTTCAGTTAGGGTTAAGGCCCATGTATTGCTTTCTCTGGGATTTTGCTTACGTCATTATCACTCTCTTACTCTACTTTATACCTGGCATCGTGGTGTGCCTCTTTTATTCGTCCTTTAAGTAATTGAGATATCTGTGGAAGCGACATTATACTCTATTTTTCTCGCTTCTTATGTAATACTGTGTGACATATCCTTTATTTAGCTTTATTAAATAAATGGGATGTTACAGCATTCAAGAGACGAAACAGAAAAAACAAAACAACGGGAAAGCCCAATAGGATCAAAACATAAATTTTCCCAAATAAGAGCCTCCTTGAAAGTTGTACATCATCAAAGGGATTGAAGACCTTGATTAAAATGAGAACCGAAAGCTTCCATTTCTTGTTTATTCAGCACCAAACTAATCTCAACTCCTCCATTCTCATTCCTACTCTCAGAAACACAAAACGCTCCAGTTTTACCTATGGATGTCATATCCACCTTCAATGGCCTTCCCCATCCAAAATCAATGCTATAAACCTCAAATCGCGGTGACCCAGCAGTAGTAAATATTCTATTATCCCTCGCAATCTTCATCATTGTAGACAAATTCACTGCCTCACCAAACACTCCATCCTCCAACTTCTTCAAAGCTTCATTCATCCCTTCAACGCCATTCACGAAACCTTCATCTCCCAACAACTTCTTTGTCCCACCCATAACCTTATGACCAATGATGCAGTTTCCAAAATAAGTGGAGGGAAGGGGTGTCTCCAAGCGAGACCTACAATCCACACTGAACAGAAAGGCCACTCCTTCGCTCTTAGGTTCTTCTGCCTTCACCAAACACTGCAACGCATGAGCACACGCAACCGAAAATGTCGTCACGTGAGCATTCTCGTTGAGCTTGGATTTCGCATGTTGCTTCAGTTGTCGGATGTTTGAAGAGGTTAACTCAAACGACCCTCTAACTGATTCTGCTGACATTGCGTTTACACCTCCAAGATCCCACACCTTCATGCTCCTGTTGTTTGGTCCACCCATGTTCAACCAACTCTTCAGATACATCGCACCCATTCCTGTCGTATCCTTTATCATTGACCTGTCGTAGAAGGGTGTGAGGTGTTTCGGCAACGACGAAAACGATGATTCTGTGAGGATATTGGAGCAAACATAGGCCCATGCTTTGAGAAACAAGGTTGAGGCTTTTCCATCCATGGCTGCATGGTGTGTGGTTATTCCGATGGAAAAACCAGAGCCGGGAAAAAGGGTAACTTGGAGAGCCATCACTGATGCTTGTTCGTCGGAAGTTGGCAAGTGGGGTATCAATGGATGCCGCAGAGAAGCCTGACATGTATCGGAACAAAGCATGTTGAAATCAACGGTGGATTCAGCTATGGTGAGGGAAACGGCGTTTCCAGGGACATAGTTGATGACGGGGTGTGGAGATTCTTGGGGCCATGTGATGGTGCCGGCAAGAGGGAGAAAGTGTTGGAGTGTGAGAGAAAGAGAGTGTTTGAGATTTGGAAGAATGGTGTGAGAGAATGAAATGGTTGTTGTTGTGTTGGGAAGTTGATAGAAGAAAACACGTTCAACTGGGGGACTCCTTAACCATAGTAGGTCAAAGAATGTCAGAGACAAAGATGTCGGAGTGGAGCAGTTTGTTGTTTCTGATGGTGCCACACTGCAAACTTCCACAACTTTCACACCTGTTACTTCCGCCATGGCTAAGAACTTGATGATGCTTCTGCAAAATCTATTGTTCTAATATATATATATAAACGTTGGGAAAGATTCATTCGTTCACACTGTGTTTAGCAGCACATGACACAAATAATAATTAACAGTGATCTCACTCTCTCGTGCCCATCTAACCCTAAGTTTTTTATAGTAACACCTAAATCAATTCAGATCCATCAAATAAAATATTAAACTCGTGTAAAACGAAAGCATATTTTTATCAGAAAAAACGAGGAAAGCATGTCACACCTAAAGAGATAATAGAAAGAAAAAAAAAATTGAATATACTTTTGCTCTCTCACATGTAAGTTATTATAAGATGTAAAATAATTGTTTGAAAATTAAATTTTCACAACATTCTCTTATAATCTAAAGTTACATCTTCTAAGTAATGTTTTATTTTTCTTTTAATTATTTATTTTTCTATATTATAAAATTATTTAAAAAATGTCATCGAAGAGAAAATTATTTAGAAAGTGACGGATTATAAAAGAAGCGGGTAGGGGCCGTGGCACCCCCAAAATAATTTTGATTTTTTTTAGTTATATATATACTTTTGTCTTTTTTAATTATATGTATTTTTTAAATTTTTAATTTTTTTAAATTATGAGTAGTATATTTTAAAAATTGATAGAAATTTAAATTGTGTCTTTTTGATTTTTTTTAAAACATAATATTTAATATTAATAAATAATAAAATATAAAATTAAATATAATAAAGAGTAAAAATATTTAGGTTTAATTTTTTTTTTGTCTTTATTTTTGTAAAAAAAAAAAGCCAAATTTTGAGTAAAAAATTGAAACCAAATTGAGACTAAATCAACTTGAGGACCAATTTACATTTTTAAAAACAAAAATCAAAAGAGTAATTAAAGTAAATATTTTTTAAGATATTTTTTATTTTATTTCTCATTATCTTTTTAGGTTTTCACAAACTTATACTCATATTTCAGCCTCATATGTTTTCTTTTTGTTTTTAAAGAAAAAAAGAAGTTAGACACAAACTCATAACTTTTGCTCTCTTTTTGTCATTTGTTCTCTTCCTTCCTTGAAGAGAAAAATATAACTCTCTTGTCTCATTTGATAATAAACTATTAGTTTAATAGTTATTAACATTATTTTTTATTTCATGAACCTTTGTATATTTATTTTTTTATGAATATATATTATGTATTTTTTTCAAATCGATTTTGTGACTTGATTATAATATATATTTTTTTTAATAATTACGACTCTCAATTTCTCATTAGATTATGATAAATTATTTTTTAATATTAACTTTTTTAAAAGTATATTGATGAAGAATAAAACCATATATTCATTCTTTAAAAGTGATAGAAGAGAAGTTGTTGGTGAAGATGAAAATAAGATAGAATTTACTTCTTCACATATTTTAAAGTATTGTACTAATGATCCAACCTAATGATCAAATTATTTAGTTAGAGGAGTTATTTTTTGAAATATTATACTAATGATCCAATCTAATAATCAAATAATTATATTATTTTGGTCCCTCCAAATTTTGTAGTCAAGATCTGCCACTCTGTACAGACACATGTACTCAAATTATGATGTCTAGGATGAAATGTAAATAAATGGAACAAAGTTATACATGTTTTTAAAATAAATATATAAGTAATAAAGGTTAATAAAATAAAAATCATCAATTAAATAAATGAGTTATTCATGAATTTTTATTATCCATTTGGATACAGCTAAAGTTAACTAGTTTAAATAATGAAATCTAGCTATTAATTTATTCACTCAACTTAATAATTAATTTAACAAACGCAATAGTTTAACTCATTTACATGGGTATGCAAGTGATGACACAGATATTGACCTGGATTCGGAGTTGGACCGTCACGAGTCCATATTTTGGGCCAACATATGTATCCATTTTGAAATGGATCGTGCACCTCCATCCATTTCAACCTGCACTCCTATAGAGTTATGAAAAGACTCACCTGCTCTTATCTTTTTCCTCCAACAACTTCTTCGTCTCTCCTCCATTCTTCTTCTTCCATTGGAACCCTTTCTTTCCCTTGTTCTTCCTTTATCGCACCCTTCTCTCGTACTCTTTACATTAAAATATATATTTTACACTATACAGTTTGGATTATAAATTTTGTATTTTGGATTATACATTTTGGAATATGATTTTTGTATTTCAGAATATACATTATGAAATACAATTTTCACATTTTCGATTGTACATTAAGGAATGTCTCAACTGTGCATTCTAAAATTCAAAATGAAAAAAAAAAACGTAAAATTAAAATTTTTAAGTGTATGGAGGTGCAGGAAGAAATTATGAAGGTGCACGAAGAACTACCTTTGGAAAGAGAGGCGTTAGATCCATAGATTTGAGCCCAGTTGAACGAAAATTCTCAACTGATCAAAGATGTGGAGTGTAAAACTCAAATGTGAAATAAGAAGGGAGAAAGCTTGAGCGATACAAGAAAAAAAAAACTTAAATAATTTTTTTTATCAAATAGTTTCAATCTAAACTTTGTCAGCTTCAAGTTGATGGAGTTAGAACGATAAAATGAATAATAATTGTCTCAATCTTAAAAAAAGTGAAAAGAATATAATTTTATAAACACAAACATGTATAAGAAATAAAAAAACTAAATGCTTTACTTTCTATCTATGACTATAACTTTTTAAAATGATAGTTCTATTTTTCGTTTAATTAAAATTAATTTTTCGGAACCTACAATAATATGATCTTTCAGTAAATATTTTAAATAATTACGCAATCATATTTATCACTACTTAATTTGTGTACTTCAGGAAAAAAATTTATTGCTATTATTACTGGAAAAAATAGAAAATCTTAGTAAAGTTTAATAAGTTTATTTTTGAAAATATTATTAAATTAAAATATAATTAATCGTAATTCCTACTTTTAGTGTAATTATATTTAAATAATTCTTGAAAAGTTATAATTTAAAAAATATAAATTTAAAGCATATAAAAATCCAATTGAAATAAACCAATGCGCAACAAAGGTTTAAAATCTAAAATCTAGTTTATTGATTCCTATTTAATGGCTCTTGAAGTGGTTTATGAATATTCATAATCATTTTTCAAGTATAATTGAGATTTTTTTTCTTCGTATTTTATATATATAGGTTTTGGTCGTGTGTAGTTTAAGAGAATAAAGAAAAAGAAAATGGTAAGATAAAAGATATATTTTTTTTTTCACCATTTGGTTTCTTATAAATAAAATAAAATATTTTTTCTTTCACATTTAAATCACTACATTTAGGGTCAATATGATCAATCCAATATAAATTGGTTTATAAAATAAAAGATTTTAATTATTAAAGAATTAGTTTATAATTGACCACTAAACCTTAATTATAAAGGTTTATCAAATGAATTAGTTTCTAATTAAAAATTTTAATAATAAATTATAACATTTTTATTTATAGTGACCATTTTAGTAATCAATAATTTTTTATTTGATAAATTAGTATCTAAATTAATTATAATGAACAATTTTTTTTTATTAAAATTGATTATTATTTAAAAGTTTTTTTGGGGTGTTTTATCTTCTTTTCTTGTCATTCATTCTCTTTCAACAACTTTCCAATTCTGTTCCTTTTTTCCGACAATGATTTCTCCGTTCTTTCTAAGATTCTTCCTAGGGTTCACACTTTCCTTCTTCTACTCCTGCATCATGCTCAGCTTCACACTTTCATTAGAAACGAACCTGAACAAAAAAATAGCAGACAACTTAAAGAACGCACCGTAAAAAGAATGTCAATGGTTAGGATTTCAAAACATGAAATAATGGGAAAAGAGACTTAGAGGTGGCTTTGATGGCCAAAAATGATACCTAGAGCGAGAGAGGAACCGAAGAGAAGAGCAGAGGTGAACTTTGACCGTAAGAGAAAATATAGAGAAAATATTGGGAATTGAGAAAAGTGTGCTAGGGTTTAAGGGAAATGTCATGGCTAGGGTTTCAGAAGGTAGAATAATAATGAGGGAGAGTCAAAGAAGAAAAGAGAAAGATAGGGATGAAAAGAAGTCTAGATTTTCTACTGGTTTTTTTGTGTTGTTCTCTATTAAGCATTAAAAATATTCTATGTTGACATTTTAAATATCTTTTTAATATATTTTAAAACATCAAAATTAATAGTAATCAGTGTTTTATGAAAACACAATAGAGAAAAAGCACAAAAAAATCCAACAAAGAATCCAAATTCAATAAAAAGAGGAAGGTAGAGATGAAAATCGAATGAAAGAGAGCGAGTGAGAAAGTGGGAATGGATGGATGTGGAGAACGGCTAGAGTTTTCCAACAAAAAAAAATGGTTTTGGAGGTAGTTAAAAAGGGTTTAAAAGAACAAAAATGGTTTTTTTTTACAAACATTTTATTAACAAAGTTACTAAATAGAGTAATTTTTTTATTTTTTATGGAAGTTACAAAAATAAAGTAATAAAGTTGTAGGATTTTTTTATTATTAAAAATGGTTGTTTGCTAAAGTTTGTCAAACAAAACTTTGTCAAAGAATCATTTGTCTTAAAAAAAGGACGTTCTAAATGACCACGTGTTGAAATGTGGTGTTTCTAAGTAACTAATTTATTTTACTAAAAGTAGCTTTCTTTTTGTTGGGATTTGAAATGTTTTGAGATGAGTTGGTGAGACTTTGACACCTACACCAGTGCAGGAAGGGCTTTTGGCAGCGGTTGTTTTTTATGTTCTGCACCGGTTCCCGAATCGAAACATATTGGGACGAGGCCAAAAGGTGAAGGTTTTTGGCCTTGGGTGTGACCTGAAGCCATAGATCCACGTTTATGCTTCGGTTATCCTAGAAACCAAGGCCATAGAGTCTCTAAATTTTTAGAGATTCACCGTAGCGAACCTCACCACCATTCGCCGCAAATGAACCTCACCACCATTTCGCCACGAACTCCACCGCAACAAACCTCACCACCGTTCGAAACCCTAATCGTGAGAGATCACTACGCTGCCTCCATCTTCAACGCAAAAGCAATCCAGATCGCGCCTAACAGAAGAACGCGAGTCATCTGCCACCAACATGAAACCCCAAAGCACAAGTGAGGCGCTGGAACGAACCAGAGTTCCTCCACAACAGCACCTTCGAACCTTCATCGGAGCAATCGCATCAGACCATTGCGGCAACAACCCCTGAACTGCGTAGGACCTCATTCTTTTCCGCCACGAACACGAACTTGCTGGAACGAACCCACCTTCCTGCACCGTTGACGTATAGCCACAACGTCACAACAAAGTGGCACAGAGCAGTGACAACCTTCGTCGGAGAACAGTGGTGGCTGTGGTGGACGGTAGTGCAATGGTGCGATGGAGTGTGGTGGAGTTCGTGCAGAGAGGGACAACAGCTTCGAGTTTGGGATGAAGATGAACAGTGCTGGATTCACGAATTTGGAACCCTAAATAAGGGATATGGCCTCGGTTCAATTAATAACCGAGGCATAAAGTGGAATAGGCCTCGATCCTATTCCACTCGAGGCCAAAGCCTCTGCTTTCGATGGCAATTTTGAAAATTTGGAGAACTTTGACATGTTATAGGCCTCGGTTGAGTGATAACCGAAGCATAAAAGCCCTTATAGGCTTCGGTTGGATTGGGACCCGAGGCAAAAGAGTTCGAAAAATTTCAAAAATGCCACCGCGTCCTTATAGGCTTCGGTTCCGCAATAACTGAGGCCTATAAGGCGATGTAAAAACACGATTTTGCACTAGTGCTATATTGTTTTTTCTTTTTATGTTTTCTATTTTGTATATTTTTGTAGATAGATATCTATCCATACTTTGGTACCAAAGCCCTATACTAACCATACCATCCAAGTTGATGCTAAAGAGGTACTTCTGTTATTATATCAAAGAAGATCAAGTTGTTATTTTTGATGATGTCCACATGAAAAGGATAAAAATATTAAAATTGTCATAATAATTAATTAGGCTATTAATCTAATCAATTAGGCTAAGTTTGGAGAGTGATCATTAACTTTGTTGTCATATTAATTGATTAGGCCATTAATCTAGTCGATTAGGTTAAGTTCTGGAAGTGATCACTGATTCTGCAAACACATTAATTAATTAGGCTGTTAATCTAATAAATTAGATTAAGTCTGGAAAATAAACATTAGGATTGCAATCACATTAATTGATTAGATAGATAACCTAATCAATTAATTATGTCAGAAAACTATCCTGCTTACAAATTAAACCTCTGCATCAATTTTTAAGTGACGATTTTTGATACAAAAGATTAGAGAAAGAAGACTAGAGTGTGCTTGGAGAAATTTTGCATTGTTCTTCACTGGTTTCCAGTTGCTCATCAAGACTCCAAGAAGATTGAATGGATGTGATGTCAAATTCTGCAAAAGCCTAAGGTGTATTCGTTTCATTACTTTCTTTCATTATATTTTTGTTTTTTGGTTACTCAAATTTTGGGTTCTTGTTAGTGAAACTTTGTGGTTCTATCATTATGACTCTGATAGGTTTTGGTAATTGCATGTAGCATTATCTCATTGCATCTCTTGAAAGGTTTTTCAAGGGTGTGTATCTAAGAGTGTAGGTTCTACGTAGGTGGATCTTGTATTCCTAACGCTTGATGTTTTAGTGAAATTTCTTATGTGAATAGCTAGAGACATGATAGATTCGGTTGAATTGAACTAGTATAAGAATTGATGTATTTTGTGCTTTTCTTTCACCATATTTTTATATATTATTAAGTGTACATATTCAAAATCATCAATTCTTGTATAAATCATTATAGTTGATTAAAGATTTTCTTAAAACTTTTTTTAAAATGAAAAGAACAATACAAGATTTGCGAAACCAATTCACTCACACTCATCCTGATTGTAAAATAATGGCCTATCACTTCTATTATTATGTATTGTTCTCATGTTTGTTGCACCCATGGGTTGTTGTGATGAAGAATTTGAATGAAACGAAGTCAGCATGTTGCGGAAGTGATTAAGCATTTTGCATTTTTAAATTTTCTTTAAAAATTCTGTTCCAAAATTGTTATACAAGTTTATGTAGTGCATAAGTAAAAAAAAAAAAAAAAAAAAAAAAAAAACAATCCACATATCAAAACTTTGTTTACAAATTTATTAATATTAACATTTGCTTTTTATGCACTTATTCTCCTTTTTTGTTTATCAAGGCCAGCTTTGTTACTCTCATCTTCAATTTCATGTGTATTAAAGTTTGTGAGAATGACTTTTATTAAAATAACCTTTTCCAAAAAAATATGTCCAGAATATCATTAAAATCACCGACAATTGTAATCTTAGAATAACAAAGTCTTCAATCAATGATTATCTCGTATCAACTATGTGATTACTTCATATACCAATATAAAAATTTGAAACTTTTGTTTTCTTAAATCTTAAACCCAACTAATGCATAACTTTTTGAAAATAATAAAATAAAATTTGTGATATAGTATAAAAGATAATGATACTATAACTCACCAAACTACACTGAATGAGGTATTTAGAGCAAATTACCAACCATCAATCACACAGCACAACCTTTACCCAAAACTCAAACAGAAAAAACAATTTCAAACAGGTTTTTCAAAAATAGTTTTTCTCTTCCATATAAAATATTATTTTTTTCAGCCATATATTTCCCCATAATAGAATTAACATGTGAATGAAAAAACAAAACTGTAGGAAAATAAACCGAGGAAAATCAATTATAAAACTTGTAAATAGTGACATGTCTCTCACTTTATACACTTCTCGATGTTCATCTTGTTGATCGTTACACTAAAATAATATAAACGACTATTATTGTTCATTGATGGTCGTTCTCTCTCTCTTCACCTTACGAAGACCTTTCTGCTCCACCTTCTGAACTGCTCTCCGCTCCACCTTCACCTTGTGAACTACTATCCTACATATCAATCCAGAACGGAATGAAAGAAACCTAATTTTGTTCTAAAAGATAAATAAAACATTTCCTTCAAAGAAAAAAATCATATTCCTGATAGATTCTATTTTAAAAAAAAATTCATAAAAAATATTTATAAATTTTAAAATTTTGTATGAAATAATTATTTATAAAATAGTTACCTATCATTTAAAATTTTAACAAAATATAAAATCAAATCTTTTCATAATAAATTTGGAAGAATTTTTTTTTAGGAGGGATTAAACCAAACTTACCCTCCTACGCTGCCGAGCGGCGGCAGCTTCCGCTTCCTGCGGCCCTCGTAGGTGTTCGCTGCCGCAGCGTAACACCTGGCAGCCGCATTGCTTTCTTCCGCGGCGGCGCCATAATTCCCGACATTAGAATGGTGACTCGCGCGAAAGGCATGGAGTTTTCCTATCGCGGCGTATTCGTTCCTCGACGCGAAAGAAAAATCGTGATCGAAGTCTTCTGCGACGTTGTTGGAGACTTCTGCTGTTCCGAAATTAGAACCTGATCCTCCTTCTCCGACGTTGAAGTCCTGAGTAAGGTCTTTGGAAAAATCGTCCATGGCGGAAAGGTTTTGTTTCTTAGATCTTTTTCTTTTCCTTAGTTTTTCTTTGATTGACCTAAATTAGTGTAATATACTATTATAAACTAGTTTTGGGCCGGGTTATTTAAATTTTAATTAATTCATTATTATTATAATAATAAGTTAATTGAATTACATTATAAATATTTATTAACAATATAAATGTACGGGTTTTCTAAGAGCAATAAAATATTTTTAGGTTTATTAAACTATAATTAAAATTGAATACAAATATATATATATATATATATTTTTTAAATTGAATAATAATAATATTTTATTATTTTTATTGTAAAAATTGATCTAAACTAATATTGCTGGTATACCTTCTTAACATATGCTTTCTTTGATATTTTTATTGAACAGAAATATGCAAAGGAAATTTGGTATACCTTGGAATAAACGTAGGGTGGTGATGATGGTGGCAGAAAAAACTATATGGTGGAAAAATGAGTGGAGTTTCAAATGGTTGATGACTAGCCTATCATGGAACAGATTCAGAAGTATGAGAAACTAGAGTTGCGTATATGCTCAGAGAAGTATACCATTTGAAAATGTGTGATGTCCTACATGCTAATGTTCTGTTGGAAATATTTTCATTTTCATGGAGCGATTACAGAAACCATTTGAAACATAAAAAGAAGGACCCGCCACTCTAGGAGTTGATAAGTCACGTGAAAATTGAAGAGACTAATCGATTGCAAGATAAAAAAAATTATGTTTCTTTAAAAATAATTACAAAAATTATTAGATTATAAAACTATAAATTATGACATTATAAAATGATATGTGGTGAAGATAATAATAATGTCATCCACTTAACAACTACATCACCAATAGACCACAAAATACTAAATACTAAAGAGTGGAGACTCAGTTGAAAAGATTAAATTTATTAAGTAGACAATACATCACAAAAATTTATTAAAACTCAATCGAAAGTTTCCAAATTATCAGAACTCAAAACATAATTAAGTTTTTTTTACGAGAATGGAATAGTAGACACATTATTTATTAATAATACTAATAATAATAATAATTAATATACCAATAATATTAATAATTCATAATAATAAATATAAATAGTCAATACTAATGTGTACTATTAATAATTGACTTTTTAATTCATATTATGAATTATAAATTGATATGAAAAACTTTTTTTAGAATTATCTTATTAATTTTATTCAGTGGAACAATAATGATGTGCATTAAGCTTTTAAATTAAAAAAAATCAAATAATGAAAATAATAGAAATATTGAATAGGTCTACACGTAAAAAATAGGCCTTCATCTACAATTCATTATTAAAATCTTTTTTATCAAACCATCAATTTTGTGGACGTGAGATTCTCATAATTCCATTTTAGTCATAACATCATAATTAAATTATTACCATTAAAAACAAATTGATACACTTAAATGAAAATAAAACATTAGGGTAGGTTTACACTGTATAATTTATTATAACATCGGTTAGAATGTTTGCAAGTGGTTGAAAACCAAACTTATATTTAAGTCTAGAGAATAGTTTCAAAGTGGTGGCCATATTTTGTGGGTAAGGGATATTTGTTTGATGGACCATTTGTTTTGAACATTGTTCCTATTATTGTTAATGGAAATATTTTTGGTTATGCTTATATTGTTGAATCGTTTATCTGTGACATAGTAGGTTAGGACATGTGAATTTTGGTTCAATCAAAAGATTAAAAAAAATATGCATTTTATAAATGTGTTGGATGAAAATGAATGTTCTAAATGCATTGCGTGTGTTGAAGCAAAATTTGCAAAGAAACATTTTAAACATGTCACTTCCACAAACATTGAAATGCTTGAATTGATACATTTTGATTTGGCCGATTTTAGAAACACAATGAGTAAAGGTGGCAAAAATAACTTTTGGCGATGAATTCTCTAGATATACTAAAATTTATTTTTTAAAGTCAAAAGATGAGGCTGCTAAAATGTTTTTAAAATATAAAGTTGAAGTAGAAAACTAATTGGATAAAAAGATTAAAAGACTTAAGTTAGATAGAGGTGGTGAATATAGTACGAATTTTCTTAAATGACTTTGTGATGAAAATGGTATTATACATGAAACTTATGCTCCTTATGCACCTAAACAAAGTGAATAGCTAAACGAAAAAAGAGGACACTAAAAAAAATGATAAATCCTATGTTGTGAAGTCTTGGTATGCCTGATAACATGGTGAAGTTTTGTTTTCATGTTATATTCTGAACAAAGTTCCACACAAGAAAGTAAATATAACTCTGTAGGAATTGTGGAACAGTTTTACACCTAACTTAAATTATTTAAATGTTTGAGGATGTTTGGCTAAAGTTACATATCCAGAATTTAGAAAATCTAACATTTGGCCTAAGACCTTTGATTGTGCATTTATTGACTACGCTCAAAACAACGTTGTATATAAATTCATGTTTGAATGATAATTCTATTTGTGAATCTAGATGTTGAATTCTTTTGAACATGTGTTTCCTCTTATTAATAAAACTGTAATTGAAAATATTGCTTATTCAAGGGTTGATTTAGTAAATGAATCTACTTCTAGTGAACATGTGAATGAACCTAAAAGGAGTAAGAGGAAGATAGTTGAGAATAGCTTTGGGTTTGATTTTATAACTGTTTTTGTTGTTAAAAAACCTGATAAAATCAATGAACAATTTGTTTTTATATTTTTTATTGGTGATGATCCTAAAACCTATAAAGAAGCTTTAACCTCTATATATTCTAGCTTTTGGAAAGAAGCAATTAAAAGTGAATTAGACTCTATTATGATGAATCACACTTGGGATTTGGTTTATTTACCTACAAGCAATAAATCTATTAAGTGTAAATGAATCTTTGAAAGGAAAATTAGACTAGATGGGTCTATAGAAAAATTCAAGGCTAGATTAGTGGTAGTGGGATACACTCAAAAGAAAGGTATTGATTATTTTGATACTTATTATCCTGTGACTAAAATTTCTACCATTAGATATTTGATTTCGCTTTCAGCTATTCAAGATTTAATAATTCATCAAATGGATGTAAAGACGACTTTCCTCAATGGAGACCTGGAGGAAGAAATTTATATGAAGCAACCAGATGGATTTGTAGTTGTTGGACAAGAGAACAAGGTATGTAAGCTAAAAAAATCTCTATATGGTCTCAAGCATGCACCCAAACAATGGTATGAAAAATTTGATCGTACTTTAGTAAGCAATGGGTATGTTATGAATGCCTCTGATTCATGTGTTTACTCAAAATTGTTTGGTTCTAATTATGTAACTATATGTTTGTATGTTGATGACATGCTCATTTTCGGCTCTAACTTGGAAGTGATAAATGATACCAAGATGTTTTTGACTGCTCACTTTGACATGAAAGATTTAGGTAAGGCAAATGTTATTCTTGGTGTTAAAATAAGAAAAACTGATTTTGGGTTTTCATTATGCAATCACACTACATTGAAAAGATACTTAATAAATTTGATTGTTTTGATGTAATGCTTGTAAGAACTCTTCATGACCCTAGCATGAGTGTTAAATGGAACAATGGTGGTAATGTTTCACAAGCTGAATATGCTAAGATTATAGGAAGTGTTATATATCTCACGAACTACTTTAAGACCTGATATTGCTTATGTTGTAAATAGACTAAGTAGATACACTCATAATCCTAAGAATGAACACTAAAATGCACTTCATTGATTGTTACAATACCTTGAGGGAATTATGAATTTATGTTTGCATTTCAACAAGTTTCTTGTTGTTTTAGAAAGACATTGTGATGCAAATTAGGTGACAAATAATGATGAGGTGAGCTCTACTAGTGAATATGTGTTCACTTTAGGTGGAAGAGTTGTTTCATGAAAATCTTCCAAAAAGACTTGTATTGCTCGTTCCACCATGGAATATAAATTCATTGTTCTTGAGCTAGTAGGTAAAAAAGTTGAATGGTTGAAAAATTTGTTAGGCGATATTACATTGTGGGGTCTTTTGTATAAATCTCATTGCATTGTGATTCACAAGCTGCTATTGGAGTTGCCAAAACTTATGGTATAATGGTAAAAGAAGAAATATTCGCATTATACATGGTGTAGTTAAACAACTTTTGAAGAATGAAGTAATGTCTAGAGTTTGTTGTAACATCCATAAATCAATAAATAATGTATTACTTTATTTATAAGTATTTTAGTATGTATCTATAATTAATATATATATATATATATATATATATATATAAATATATTCTTATTACTATTATTATTTGTACAACTGTCTCAAATACATCCTAAGAGAACATTCTTGGGAAAGCTTTCTTTTTTTCCCTTTAATAAGTTGTTTTTTTATTTATGAAAAGTTAGATGAATGTTTGCACTTCAGATGGAATTTAGTAAACACGTTTTTTTTATTTTTAATTATGTTGTTTTGAAGGAATTAATATGAAAGAGTTAATATCCAACTAATAACAAATATGAAATTTTGTAACTTATGATTATTTTTATTTAGATTTCTCCCAATTCAGATTCATATATATAGTTTTTATTATGTAAAAGCTGATATTTTTTTTGTTGCACTCAAACAAAATTATGTTAGAATCACTTTTCATCAAACTTATCCAAACAAAATCCGATTGTTATTATAATCGAATATTGAAATAGTCTAATTTTGGTAGTTGTCTCAACATGCTCCAAACTTATATTCAGAGTATAGAGTTTTATTAAAATAATCTGATGAGCTGATGTATTTTATGTGGTAACTGTTCCTCAATTTGGTCTTCATAAAACATTTTATGGCTCTTTGAAATGGTTGTCTTTAATTTCATTATTTTTAGGGAATATTATTCTGATGTTTGTGCAAGACTTATTTATTACCAAGTTTATGAATGTCATATCCAATCGATATGTTATATTTGATTTCTTCCTTATTTTTTTCAAGTTCTGACAGATTTATTAAAGTCACGTAAGCATGGAAAGAATAACATTAAATGCATGTCTATCTGAAAGTGAAATATCAAGAATGAATAGTTAGTTAGTAACGTAACTGGCACAGTGTGGGAGAGAATTTAGTTCAAATAAAACTAATACTAATCATTGCTTAAAGTAGTATAAATAGGTGGTGAGGGAATGCAGGGGAAGAGAAGAAAAAAAAACGGAAAAGAAGAGTCGTGTATGTGAGAAGAGAGAGAGAAGAAAGAAAGAGGAAAAAAAATTTATATCATCAAAATCTCCGTACAACCTTGGTATAATTTTCACAATAACTAAGGTAAGGGGAAGAGACATCTATCATTTTTTTATCTCTTCATAATTATATTTTTTATCTCTATAAGTGAGGTGTCCCTAACCTCATTTAATTTACATTTAGTTCTCGTTCCTATTTATTTATTGATATTCATCTCCAGTTATACACTGGTCCTATTTACTCAATTTATATTTATTCTCATTTACTTATTTATATTTATCTCCAGTTACATACTGGTCCTTTTTATTTATTTATATTTATTTTAATTATCCATTGATCCTATCTATTTATTTATTTATATAATTATATGGTTTAATATTGAAATAAAATTTATGATAAATAAAGATTTGATTATTGTAGTTGGAGGTATGACCTTGGGGATTTAAACGAGTTAGTATTACTCAAGATGAGATGTTCTTGAGTTACTTTGTTGGCCATGAGCTCATTTATCCTGACTAGTCACTACAAAATTAATCAATATCTTTATAAAGTATAATAAAATCCAGTTTTATGGACTTGGGAGAATTTTCATTTCGTTTTATCTTATTATGATATATTGTATTTTTCTTATGTGATATTTATCTCACTTCCCTATTTTATGATTGTGTGTGAAAAACAAAAAATTTATAACATTCTCATAGATGGCCCTCCAAACATGCCTGATCCCTTCTTCGCTGACATTGTGGCTGTTTTTCCAAGGAATGCATGGAAAACCAATGCAATGAATAAGATGTACTAAACGTGTAGATATAAGATGCATACAGTATTGTAAATATATATATACACACACATAAATGTGAATATTTTAAATATAATTATATGTCATTGTATAATTTTGCCTCTAAATTTTTATAAGTATATTGTAGAAAATAATAATAATAAATAAAATTAATAGAATTTTTTTTATCGTCACATTTGTGAGATTAGAAAGAAACCTGGTAGATCTTTTAGTAAAGGAATTAACCAGGAGAACCATTCAAGAGACTTCCTAAGGATGTGACTTAAGCCTTTGGCTTGAATATTGTATGGTGGACTATAATCCATCCTTGTATTTCTGGTAGTGCTTAAATTCGTAGTTCTATGATTTAAGAAGTGTTTTTTTTTTTTTATGAATAACTCAAACATCTTGTCCATGATTACTCTTTTCGAAATTTCCTTTTTCCGTTAGGATTTCACCTTTAATCTTATACGACTTTGTGTATAAAAAGAAAATGAAGTATGAGGGGAGGAGGTGCGGCATTTCACTGCAAGGAAGGGAAGGGAATGTGAAATTAAGGTTTTAGGATTTTTAATATTTTTTAATAAAACGTAAAATAAAATATTATAATTTATGGCGTGCAGGAAGTAAAAAGAGAGGTGCTGGAAGTAGCAGAGCCTTTGGAAAGGGTTATGCTCGTATCTCTCCTCCTATTCTTTACATTAAAAACATACATTTTAGATTGTAAAAGTTGCGATCTAATTTTTGTATTTTGGATTATTCATTCTCAAATATGATCTTAGTATTTCAAAATATATATTTTAAATACAATTTTTGAATTTTGCATTCAGGAATGTCTCGACTGTACATTCTGAAATTCAAATGAAAAAATATATATAAAATTAAGATGTTTAAAGGATTGGAGGTGCAGGAGGAAATTATAATGGTGCACAAAGAAACTGCGCTTTCAAAGAGAGGGTTTAGGTCCATGGACTTGAGCCCAGTTGCACGAAAGTTCACAACTGATTTAAGAAGGGAGAAGGCTTGACTCAAGAAAAATAAAAAAAAATAAAAAACTTACTTAAATAAATTTTTTGATCAAATAGTTTTAATCTAAACTTTGTCGGCTTCGTTTGAACATAAAATGAATAATAATTATCTCAATTAAAAAAAATATGAAAAGAATATAATTGTAGAAAAAACAATGTATAAGAAATGAAATATTGAATGTTTTACTTTCTATCTATAACTTTTTAAAATAATAAATAGTTCTATTTTTCGTTTAAGTTAAATTAATTTTTCCGAACCTACAATAATACGATCTTTCAATAAATATTTTAAATATTACGTAGTCATATTTAACACTACTTAATTTATGTACTTCACGAAAAGTTTTTATTGCTATTATTACTGGACAAAATAATTAATCGTATTTCTTACTTTTAGTGTAATTATATAAATTATTATTGAAAATTATAAAAAATGTACATATCTTTTAAAAATTATAAATTTTAAGCATAAAAAAAATCCAATTTATATAAACCAATGCACAACAAAGGTTTAAAATCTAAAATCTAGTTATATTGATTCCTATTTAGTGGCTAATACATTCTGTTGAAGAGGTTTGAAATTTATTAATATTTCATAATCATTTTTCAAGTATACTTGAGATTTTTTTTTATACATAGGTTTAGGTCGTGTGTAGTTTAAGAGAATAAATAAAAAGAAAATGGTTAAGATAAAAGATATAGTTTTTTTTTTTTCCTTATAAAGTAATCAAATACTTTTTCTTTCACATTTAAATCATTTCTATTTAGGATTGAGGAAGGGTGGGATTGGGTCGAGTTCGATTCAATTTGATCAATCTAGCATAATTCCAAATTTAATATTAAAAATCTAATTTGATCCTTTAATCTGATAGATTATTTGGATATGGATAATTTTGGATATGGTTAAATGAAGGTGAGTTTGTCAGATTTAATTTTATTAGGTTTATAGAGGGGGGTTCACTCGGAAAATACAACACCAATGAGATTTGAGTCCAACCACATAATGCATTGACACCACTTTCAACCCAAAAGCTTAAGGCGAAGTTTATGGGTCTTTATTATTATATAGTACTCCACTTTTTCATTTCTATCCAATGTGGGACTTAAACTCACACTTGAATTCCTAACATAAATCCACACCTAATTCAATATTAAATTGATTAGTGTACTTCTTATAATAAATTATTACAAAAAAAACATATGAAACAAAACATCGAAAATCTTAAACAAAGACACAAGTACATAGACAAATGAAGCCTAACCCAACACTTCCATCACCACAAATCACCAGAAAAGATGTGAAAAACTCACACTAATAATTAAAGTAATGCATCGACCAACGAACTAGTTTGCAAAGTCAAAGTACATTTGACCACAAATAAGTGAGTTTGAACATCTAAGAGAAAAAACAAACACTATTAGAAAAATGATAAATAGTGACCGAATAGAATAGTCACTATCAGTGACCGAAAGAGTGACCAAATTTATTTTTTAAAATCAATGACGAATTTATCACCCGAATTATCGGTCACAAAAAAATTAATGAATAAATGAGTCACCATTATTTAAAAAACAATAAAAAATTTTAATATATTCAATTTTCCATTTAGTTATTTACTGATTGTAAACCAATCCTAATTTTACTGGGTCACTGATTCAGTCATCGAATCGGTCACTGATTCGGTCACCGAATCGGTTACTATGCATTAGCCACCAAAGAAATAGTGACCGGATTAGTTGATTACTATATCAGTCACCGTTTTGATCAGTGACCAATTTTAGCCATTTAGTGACCGAAATTTTGGTCACTATTTCATGTTTTTCTTGTAGTGGAAGTAACACTATTTATGCAAGTCATGTCAAAAGGAAACATTAATGGTGTGTTTGGATGAGACAATTCAAGATGGTGATTCATTTATTTGGAGAATTTGAAATTATTTGCAATGAAATGTTTTGTTTGGATAGAGAAATTAAAAAGCATTTGAAATGCATGCATTTTTTTAAGTATTTCAATTAGCTAAATTAGAAGAAATTTAAATACCCTAAAAAAGGTGGAATTTGAAATTCTTCTCACTCAACCTCACACTCTAGACTCAATCCCAAACGGACCGGGCAAACCCGACAACCATGACAAGTTGGGCTGGCCAAACGATCCAGACAGATCAGATCGACACAAACGGGTCGAGCAGGCCCGATGACCCAGACGGGTCAGGCGGGCTCGATGACCTAGACGGGCCAAGCAGGCCTGACGACCCAAACGGGCCAGGTGGGCCTAAAGATACAAACAAGTCGAACGGGCCCGACGACCCAGACAAATAGGATGACTTGATGACACATATAGGTCGGGCGAGCTTTACAACTCAAATAGGTCGATCAAGCCCGACAACTCAAACAAGTCGATCAAGCTCGACAACCCACACTGCCTAGGTAGGCCCGATGACCAAGATGTGTCGGGCTGACCCAACGGTCGGGATAGACCGAATTGGCCCTACGAAATAAACGGGTCGGGTGGGCTCGAAGACAGAGATGGGCTAAACCGACCTGACAACCAAGATGAGTAAGTGGGTCTGATGGCCCAAGCAGGACGGGCGAGCCCGACCCTCACGAGTTTGGCAGGCCAGACGACCTAAAGGTGTCGGGCGGGCCTGACGACCTAGACGTGTCGAGTAGGCCCGACGACCTGACCAACCCATTGACCCGACAAGCCTGACCGACCCATTTCCAAATTTATCATGAACTCAAAACATAATTAAGCCTAAAATAAATATTTATAAAATGAAATTTCATCTCACAAGAAATTCAATTATTTTATCCAAACAAGAAATTGAAATGTAAGGTATTTTTATTTCTTTATCCAAATAAGTTATTTATAAAATGAAGGGAATTTAATTTCAAATAATTCAAATATAATGCATTTAAATTTCTCAGCATTGTTGAAATGTTTCATTCAAACACAAGGTAAAGTTTCATCACACTCTAAATTCCTCACAAGCAGAACAACATTCAACCACGAAATTCATAGTCGAAGAGCCACCATCAATAGCCTTCCATCTCACAACAAGAATCTCCAGAAAAATCAAAGAAATTATTGTGTTTATGAAGAATAAAGTTTGTTGTTGTGTGAAGAATGGAAGAACACCTCTACGTTTCTTGTGTTTTTGAAGTGAAAAGTATAGATTGTTGTCGTGTGTGAAGAATGAAAGGGGTTTGGTACAAAAGTGAATGTTTTTATTCTTAAAAATTATAATAGGAAAAGATTACTATTGAATTGAGTTGGGTATTTTTGAAAATTTTATTTCTGACCCATATTTGATTATTACTACTTGTTTTACCCATTTTTATTTATCCAATATTATTTGAATTCGTACAAAATCAACTCACAAACCATTTTTTCATATGATTTTCTCTAATTTGGTTGGTTCTCCATGTTTTGGTCATCCCTACTTCCATTAATAAATATATGAGACAAAAAGACTTATGCGTTTAATATATGAGACAAAAAGACTTCTGCATTTAAAATGTAGGATGAAATTATTTCTGGTTCTACTAAAATGTATTTTTCCGTACTTATCCTAAAAGCACTTGACAAGTTTAAACTAAATAATTTATACCGTAACGTGCTAAAAATATTTAATTTTCCAATTTTATCCTTTGTAAGTATTTTTTTAATTAAAATAATGATCGTATCAATTTTATTCATTTAAATGATTATTTCAAAATTTATCATTTTTTATTCATATTTTCAACTTAACTATTTTAAAACTAAAATAACTATTTATAAAAAAAAATACCTATAAAATGAATAATTTTTTTTTATTATTATAACTATTAATATCTACTTTTATAATTATAATTTTATATCATTAAATAATATAAATTATTTATTGGTGTACATATTTCACTTTTCAATTTTATCCTTAAGTATTTTTTTTTTAAATTAAAATAATCATCTTACCAGTTTTATTTTTTAAGTTATTATTTTTTAAATTTTAGCTGTTTTTTTTAATCATTTTCAACTTAAACACTGTTTAAAATTAAAATAATATTTATAATAAAAAATACTTATAAATACATAAAATATTTTTTATTATAATAATTATAATTTTATTTATCTTTTGTTAAAAAAACATATTGGTGAAAAGTATGTGTTTTCTTGTTTGCTTTCCTCTAACGTATCACATGCATGCACAGAGGAAACAAACACTTTTTTTTTCTTTTCTGTGGATTATGAGAGACACGAGCTCTGAATTTTGGATCAAGTGCAAATGGTAACAATGCTTTTGTTCGAAAAGTAGAAGATACAGAGATTTGACTAAAGGATTGACAGTGGTAAAAGTAACACTACACTGATGCATGCATGCACAAAAACTGCTACAAACAACTTTCCTCATTATTATTTAAATATTACATCATCTTATTACAACTTTTTCTAATTTCATCTTATTATTTAATTGTAATTTTAAGAATTTATTTGATACTCAAATTAAAATATTAAAATATTATCGTGTCTCTTTCTTCATCACTGACTCTTTTTTTTTTCTTTCTGTTTTCCCCCTGTTTACCTTCTGATTTTACTCCTGCTAAGAAAGCTCTTTCTGTGGCTCAAAGAAGTGACAGGGATTTAAAAATGGGAACTCATTCATTACAGTACCTTACTTTTGTAAACAAAGGAATAATTAAAGTTATTTTGAATTGTCTTGTCACAGTGGATCCACATGTATGTTCAAAAATACTAGTTTAATTAATTTTCAAGTGTCATCTTAATTTTATTTAGAACCATTCCTTTTATGTATTCTAATGTGTTTACCCTTTTATTTTGGAGTGGCAAGTTAGATGGGTATGTAAGAGTGAACTTGTCAAGCCCAGGGTGCCAAGATAAAATCATATTAAAATTTTCTTATATTTTTTTTTCCTTAACAACGTGTCAAGCACATTATCATTTTTTCAAGTTTTCTTCTCCTTTTAGTATTTCTTTTCATTTCTTTTCTAAATTTTTTTTCTGTTACCTCATTATTTTTAAGGGTCCAACTTAGACGAGAGATAAAGAGAGTTAAATTAAAGTGAGTTATCTTTTAATCTCTCTAGTCAAACCTTAATATTTTAATTATACATGTGAAATGGAGAAAAACACAAGGGGGGAATATTATAGGTTTCGATTCTTTAAAGAATCGAAGAACTAAAACCTACAATTATATAAATAATTTTAAAATGTAACCACGTTTTGAAAGAATACACTCATGCACTCAGGTATAGGCTTCAGTTTAATCTAGTCGAAGCCTATACCCATTTGCATAGGATAAATTTGTGAATTTTGATAATCTGTGAAAGGTCATGTTACACAATATTGTTACATTCTTCTCATCTAACACTTTAATTTCACATTTTCTTCCATTATAGCTTTCGTTGAGGTTCATTTTTGTCTTCATTATCATATATCCTCTTCTCATTTCTTGTTTATTTCTGTTGGGTATTGGACTCCCTTCCTATGTGGAGAAAAGGCCCAAAACTTGAGAAGCTCATGTCTCATTTAACCTAGTGGAGAGGGGCTATAAAATAAAAAGAGAGACAGAACAATACAGTCAGAACACGCTGAAAGCCCTAACACATAGAGGGAGAAATAGAGGGAAAATTCTGTTCACGTTTTTCACAGAGCTGTCATAGTAGAATCAGCGCTGCGGATTCGTTCACCGTTGCATCGGGCTTAAATTTTTACAGCAGGTTCGGAACTCATTGCTCTTCATTCTGACTGGTCGGATCATTGATACGAGGTCTGAGTTGGGAGATATTAATTTCGCACTGCAGCAGTGATATTATAGGTTTTCCTCTCTTGTTCTTCTCTATTTTGAAAGCTTTGTTGCTTTGTTATTTGGTTGGGTGTTGGCACTAATTTGTGCTATTGATTGAGATTCTTTTGTACTCTTCTTGATCATAGTGGAGCTATTTCTTTGGTCTGGACGACTCGTGGTTTTTACCCTTGATTTGAGGGGTTTTCCACGTTAAAAATCTTGGTGCCTTTATTTGTGCTTTTGGTAATTTATTATTGCTGCTCTTTGATTATTGCTCCTCATAGATTCTTGCAAGTTAGGGGAAATTATATTCGCTGCATTCTTTGGTATATTGTTTGTTATTGTTTTCCCCATCAATCTCTTCCTTTCACTCTTGTTTTTTCTCTTCCTTCTCCTAACATTGTTTTTCCTCTCGTTTTGGTGTCGTCGTTACGTTTTAGTGGTCATTGTCATATTTTTGCTTTGGGACGTCGTAACATGGCAAGTTCAAGTTGGTCTTGATTTGTTGCGTTTGGGATGCCACAAGATTATTGTTGTCTTGATTGTTAGTTCGTGTTTGAGTAATTGGTCCTGGTCTTTCTTGTTCTTGCTCTCGCTCTTGCTCGTGTTTGACCAAAACCTTTTGCTTTTTTATTTTTTTTAATTGTTTTATGCTTTAGTTATCTTACCAACTGAAGTTTATTTATGAAGTATAGACTTCAGTTGAGAACCGAAGCCTAAAATCTCTCTTTTCTACCTTGCCTAGATATGCTTTGGTTGTAGAATCGAAGTATAATCGCAAAAGAATATTGGTGCCAAAGCCCTTCACTAAACATTGTAAGACAAAAGACAAATATTGGTTACCTTAGCCACTCATTACTAAACATTGAATATTAACTACTCTTAGTTAAATAGTGATTAATATTGGAACACCAACTAATACTGGAAGACCAACCACTTCTAGCTAAAAGTTGAGTGTTATTTGGATCTAATTACTCTTTGCTAAATACTTTGTTCATAAAAAAAAAGTGTGATATCTAAGTGATCACATGTTTGCTAACTAAAAGATGGTAACACTATAAAACAAATACAAGATTAATAATAATTTTTAGGTTGCTAACAAACTCAGTAATGTTCTTTCTCACAATCTAAGGCTTTAAGGATTACTAAAGATTATAAGATCACTAAGAGCTTTATCTTTGTCATCGTTGGCCTTTCTTCTTTGAAAGATCAAGATCTACTATATATAGAGAATGAGATGAAAACAGTGCTACAAATCCTTTTGGAGTTTTTGGGAGGTCTTGAGAAATTTCTTTAACTTCTATTTGTGCACATTTATCTTGAAGATGCATTAAATGATTATCATGCAACATTAAATACATATATCTTCTTTACTTAGCTTTTTGATATATGACATGACTTATCATACCTAAGTTTAACATTTTTTTTTTGCCAAATTTGATTAAATCGTAAGACCTAACAATGATGACTATCTTCAAAAGATTGACATTCCATCTCCTTAGAAAAGTCGAAACATTTGCGTTTATTAAGATTTGATGATTAAAAAGTCATATTTTATACTTTGTTATTGTTTGGAATCCAAGTGTGAGTTAAATCCTATATTGGATAAAAATAAGAGAGTGGAACACCATATAAGGAAGAAAACTCATAAACCTATTACCTTAAGGTTTTGGGTTGAGAGTGGTATCAATCCCTTATTGATTTGACTCAAGTCTCATTAGTGTTGTGTCTCTTTGGTGAACCTCCCCCTTTTATAGATCCAACAGTTGTATCAGAGCCCGATGGTTTGTCCATAAGATCAGTTGTATCGAAAAGATTGTGTGTCCCATTAAAAAGAACGAATATGCAAAAGTGATATTGGTGAAGGGAAGGTGTACCAATGTAGAAGGGACTCACCCTTGAGGAGGAGTGTTGGGAATCCAAGTGTGAGTTAAGTCTCACATTGGGTAGAAATGAGAGAATGGAACACCATATAAGGAAGAAGACCGATAAACCTATTGCCTTAAAGTTTTGGGTGAGAGTGGTGTTAATCCTTTATGTGGTTGGGCTTAGGTCTTATTAGTGTCATGTCTCCCCGGTGACCCTCCCCTTTATATAGACCAAACAGTGGTATCAGAGCCAATGGTAAGTCTTCAAGACCAGCTCATACGAGTACAAGTGTGAAACCCTATATCGAAAAGACTATGTGTCTCGTAAAAGAGAATGAATGTAGAAAAGAGGTACTCGTAGTTGAGAATGATTTCGTTGAGTACATGTGTGAATCATGTATCGAAAAGACTTTGTATCCCATTAAAGAAAACTACGGTACAATAGGGGTACTCATGGTTGGAAATGCTTCCACTGAAGGAAGAGTGTACCAATGTGGAAGGGACTCACCCTTGAAAGAGAGTATTTTGGAAATTCAAGTGTTAGTTAAGTCTCATATTGGGTAGAAATGAGAGAGTAAAACATTATTTAAGGAAATAGACCCTGACTCAAATTTCATTAGTGTTGCGTCTCTTCCGAAAAACCTCCCCCTTGACAAACAGCAACGGTTATTAAGCATATTAGAAACCAAATAATGTTTGTTGAATTTTGCTCTACCAAAGTAGCCATAATAATTCTGGAAGATTATGCATAAGGCTCCTTCTTCTTTCTTTTCTCAAAATAGGTTTTTATTTTTAAGAATTTTTTCTTAATTAGATTTCCAATTCTTGAACTATATTTAAGAAGTAGGTGGTTTCTTGGCTTAACATTCTTTCTCAACCCTTTATTTCTAACATCCCAAATCTTTTGTCATATAAGAGAAGTTAGACTATTTCTTGACATTCTTGAAACATTGTGATTTGAGTGGATTGGTTCTAGTTTTGCATAAAATATTTAAATATATGGATGTTGCCAATAAAAATATGTAAAGTTGATTTGGAAGTTTGGAATAATCAAATTTTAACTGGAGTTAGTCCCTGATCAAGTTTGGTTTTATGTTTTAAACTAGTTAGAACATGTTAAAGTTTGATGAGTTATGATTTTTAGTGGGATTTTATTAAATATTGTTTGCATTTCAATTGTGAGATTGTATTGTTTATACTAGAATATTGAGAGTTAATATACCTTATTCTGATTGGAGGATGAAACTGTGGTTTTGATTATGACAATAGGTAGAAATTAAGTTATATTACTTGTTAAAATTGACAGTGAATATCGGTTTAGTTTTTGGAAAAATATTGAGTAATCTATTAAATTTATTTTTTTATTTAAGAAGAAATTTTTATATAAAGTAATATATTCTCTAAAGTTTAAAAATGAATTGATCTTATTATATATTAGTTTGTATGTAAATTGTTATAGTTATATATACTTTATTACCTACGCTTATAGACTTCTTTTTTGGATGCATTAAGTTATGGCTAATACAAAATGACCCGTTTTAGTTGAGTGCAAGATTAATTTTTCTTGTGGAAATATTTTTTTCTATTAAGAAATAAGGGTATTTAAGTCACGAAAAGGAAGATATTACAAATGAAAGGTCCAAAACAAATTATGTATTACTAGATGTGCTATATACATATATTCACTTTTTTGTTATGGTTATTAAAAGTAATAAAATTATTCTTATAACAATAACTATAAATATTAAAAAAACTAGTATTTTGTAAACTAATTTTTATTTATTTTGTAGGTAAAAAAATGATTATGTTTAAAAATTGTTAAATAAAAATGGATTATATTTAAATAAACGGTTACTTAAAAGATAATATTGATAAAATAATTATTTTAATTAAACAATTATTTAAAAGACAAAATCGAAAAATAAATGTGAACATAAAACAAAATCCTTTCAATATTGTATTTTTTATATATTTACATACTTTGATGTAATTATAAATATTATATTGATCAATGAAGCATAAAGTTTGTTACTTTTTTGTAGTCATTATATATATTTTTTATAGATTTTAAATTGTATTGATGAACAATTTTATAGTACATAATATATGTATTATACATTTATTAAGTATATTGATTTTTTAAAAGTGATTAAAATTAAAAAATAATATTATCAGTGACTAATACGATAATTGAAAAAGTGGTCACTAAATTATAGAGAAATTGATTTATTAAATCAATAATCAATCAAAAATTGATCACTGATTTTGATTATGATTATTATGTATCAGTGGTCAAAGAAATAGTTCTAAAATTCATATTTTCTAGTTGTGATCGTGACATGTAATGTATGCTTTATTTCTTATTATAAACTAACATAATTTATAGTATGTGTGTGGTAGTAGTTATCAGTATTTTTTTCAATGTTAACTCAAATACTAAATAAAACACATTTGAAATATTAAATAAACTTAACAAAATTTCGTTAAAAGAACTAAATTTGTGCATTTCTAAAGTTTAAGGACTAAATTAGGTTAAAGTTTCGGAAATAAACTAATTTCAATTTTCATTTAAAGTTAAGGGATCAAAAACATATTTAATCCATATATTAATAATGTATCTTTTCTTCCCTTTAGTGGTGGTGAATAGATATAGGTATATGACTTGTAACAATTTAAATTTATATATGTATAAATTTGCCCTAATAAATAAATAAATAAATATATATATATAATTTGTATTTTTTTTTTTTTAGTGGTCTACACTTAGTATAACAACCTAATGAAATATTTTTATAAGAATTAAATTTTAAATTTAAGATATAATTAACACTTAACAGTAAAATCTCTAAGAACAAAATAGCGCCGAAGTTTTATGCTTCAAAGTAAACAATCCTTAGTTTATCTTAATAATATTGTAAATTTGCGGTCGAAACATTCACACTATATGTGAAAACAAAAACTCTTTTTGATAATATATGCATGTGTGGAGTTTATCAAATGAATCTATTAATGGTGTATCTTTTGTCCTTTTTAGTGGTGAATAGATCTAAGTATATAACTTAACACAATTTAAATTTATGTATTCATAAATTTGCCCTAATGTATGACTTGTATTTTTTTTTCCTCCTTTTTAGTAGTCTACACTTAGTATAACAACCTAATAAAAATCTTTTTATAAGAAATAAATTGTAAATTTAAGATGTAATTCACCCATTGTGGTGGAATCTCTAAAAGCTTGGTTGGTAATAGTTTAATAAAATTATAATGATTTGAATATTAATAGAGATAGGAGTATGGTAGTACATGTTTTTGTTTTTTTGTGGGCACTCTAAGTCTACCAAAGAAAGAATATGATGAGATGCTTAAGTAATACGGAAAACCGATTAGAATGAGCCGACAAAACAGAGAGCATGCGCACGCCTACGACAAAGAAGTGCGTTTAGGACAAAAACTTTTCAACTTCCACACATCCCAACCAAACATCTTTCTCTATATTTCTTTTACTAAAATTCTTCCAGATTTCGTTTTAGCATATGTATTATACCTACCTTAGCATATAAATCATTCCAAATGGTGAAAAAAGAATAAACAAAATATTGTTTTTTTTTTTACTTGGTTAATGTATCAAATTTTAGTGGTTTCATAATATTGTCATTGAAAAAAACATATTTGTCACGATAAAAATTAATTCATCTTTAAATTAATTTAGTTGACTGAACAGTTAATTATTAGCGTGATTATTTTATGTGGATAATTAAAGTGATGTGTTAATTGTTTTTTTGACTTGTTTTCATAAATAGGGTTTGGACAAGTACAATTTTTTTCTTTTGTTTTTTAGTGCATTAACTAAAATTTGATTGATCTTGATATCTCAGGTTTTGATTCATTAATAATTATAATATACTCTTTTAATTGTTACCATGAGGTATTATATGACGTTACATTAATGGATATTTTGTTACTTAGTTGCAATTAGTTTTCTATCTTCTAGAATTTCTTTAGTACAAGTCTTTCTAAAATTTAAAATAAATTTTAGCAACTCAAATAAAATATAATATTGTTGAATAAAGATAACTCAGAGACCGACATCATAGGAGCAGGGAGAAGCCTACGTCCTCCAAATATTTTTAATTTTTTTCAAAATTATATATCTATTTTTGGAATTTTTAAAAATTTTGAAAATTTTAAAATTATAAATAGTATATTTTAGAAATTGATGATAATGAAATTGTGTTCTTTTATTTTTTTTTATAAAATAAAATATTTAATGATAATAAATAATAAAACATAAAATCCAATATAATAAAAAAAATATTTAGGTTTAATTAGTCTTTTAGTATCTGTTTTCGTATAAAAATATCAAATTGCGACTAAATTGAAACTAAAAATATCTGGAAGAGAAACTTACATTTTTGGAAATAATAACCAAAAGAGTAATTAAACCAAATATTTATTAAAATATTTTTTATTTTCTTCTGTCATTGCCTTTTTAATTTTTGACAAAATTGTACTTATCTCTCACCATTATATCTTTTTTGTGAGGAAAAATTTAGTTAGACACATACTCATTATGTTTGCTCTCATTTCTCATATGTTTCCTTCATTTCTCGAAGAAAAAAATTGTAACTCTGTCTTGTCTTATTTGATGATAAAATATTAGTTTAATAGTTATTAAAATTATTTTTTATCTCATGAACCTTTTGTATACTTATTTTTTATGATTATAGAAGAAAAAAATAATGTATTATGTGTTTTTTTATAACCGATTTTTAATTGTGACTTGATTATAATATATTTTTCTTCTAATACTTATGTCTCTCAATATTTTAGTAGATTATGATAAATTATTTTTTTAATATATTTAAAAAAAAAACATATTGATGAAGAATAGAACAATGGATTCATTTTGTAGAAGTGATAAAAGGGAAGCTACACGTGAAGATAAAAACAAATTAAATTATACTTCTTCACATTTTTTAAAGTATTTAAAGCATTATACTAATAATTCAATCTAACGATCCAATTGTTTTCTAGAAGAGTCATCTTTTTAAAGTGTTATATATACTAATGGTCCAATCAAATGATTAATAAATTATATTATTTTGGCCCCTCCCAAACTCTTGCTCAAATCCGTCATAACCGATATTCTTATTAATGTACTGAAACAATTGTTTAACTCTTGTATGAAAAATATATTTTACATTTTTTAATTTCTATTTTTAGCATTTAAAAATTGAAATAGATACCTTTATGATTTTTGAAAATTGAAAATAATACACTGTAATAAGAGTTTAAAAAAAATATATTTCGTGCACCCAAACTATATTTTAATCTTTTACTTATTATGTAGTCTGACAAGGTTAAATATCAATAAAAATAATTTTGTTTATTTTAATGTATTATTAACCTTAAAAAAATTGAATAAACTAAATCTTAAAAGAAAAAAAATTGAATATAATAATAATAACTATTAAATTTGCTTTTATCTTCAAACTATTTTTAACAATTATGTTTTGTCTCTAAATTATATATATTTATCTCGTCACTGCATTTGATAAAAGTGAAGTAAAACATTCATTCTCTTTAATAACAGACATATAAAAATAGTTTGAATATAAAAATAAAAAACATATTTAATCTTAATAATAATCACCTTTTACCGTTTCTAGTAAATATAATTAACATTATTTTCAAATGAATAATTATAACTTTCTCACTTTTAATCGAAATTTAAGGTTTTATAGCACAAATGAATAAAAAACAAAATAATGTTAGTTTGCTAATAAAATGATTACGAAATTTATAGTTTTATCCATTTTATTTGTTCGTTACAATAAAAACACATATCTTGAATATTAAAAATAAATGTAATACTTAAAAAATTTTAAATTATTCGAAAAATATTTAACTCAAATTTTTAAAGAAATTTTTAAATTTAAATTTTTGTCTAATTGAAAAAACAAAAGATAATCAAATTCCGCAATAAAAGTTACTCATCAACATAGTCTTTCATTAAAAAAGTACATAATTAGACCAAATTTTGGGGATTATCCAAATCTTATTAGATTCTATCTTCATAATCAGTATTGCAAATAAGTGCTTTTACATCTTAATCCACTTTCCTCCTCTTCCAGATTATATTTCTCTTTCATAAATCATCTTAAAACAAAATGCAAAATTTATGATTGAAGATTTGTAGTTTTTTTGTTTCTCTTTTTTTTTTTTTTGTGATTCTATATTATCTAGTTGGGTTGATAGATACTTGCCATAACTCAATTGTTTGCGTGATTGTGATATGCAGCTCCTTATTCTGCCCTTCATTTTTTTTCAAAAAATTATGTTTTTTATTTTCTTTTTGTTAAAACAATTCAAATCCCTTTTACATATAGACCGTGAAATTATTTAGTGAATAAGAATAGCTGAAAAAATATAAATTAAAAATATAATAAAACTCAATGAAGAATAATATATATTTTTTATTGTATTTGGTAATGTTTTGGATTTAAAAAGATCATACCGCAATACGGATTTTGTTACACGGAAATAGTTTTGTTTTTGTAATATTAATATTAATAAATGAGAATCGAAATTTCAAATCCCTTTGTAAATTTATCATTAGATATTTTGTATATATAGGTTGAGGCATCTATAATTTTTCATTCTTAATTTTATTACTAGTTGCTGATAAAAAATAATAGTGTAAAATCACTACAAGAAAATGTTTTATTAGTAACTAAGTTTAGTGATTAAAAGTTGTTAGTCACCATAATGACCAATTTAGATGTCAATTTAAAAAGTAAAAAATTATTGGTTACTAAAATAGTCACTATTATAAATAAAAAATTATAATTAGTCACTAAATTTGTCAGTAATTAATTAGAGACCAATTTAGCTAAACCCTAAGTAGCTAATTTTTAGTGACCACTTTGGTAGCCAAAACTATAGTAGCTAATTTTAAAGATCAATTTAGTGACCAATATTAATTTTTTATTCATAATAGTGACTATTTTAGTAACCAATAACTTTTTACTTTGTGAATTGATATCAAAATTGTCACTAATGACTAACAACTTTTAATTACTAAAATTGGTTACTAAAGAACCATTTTCTTGCAGTGAATTGTGAATTGTTTGAAAATTATTGTTGGTTAATTGACAAATTAATTATGCTTATATATTTTTACATGTCTATGTATAAATGGAATTTCATTTTTTGGTGGTAACTTTTATCTTTTAATTTTATCTTTTAATAATTTTTTAAATTAAAACAATTATTTTATCAATTTTACCCATATTTTTTTTAAATTTAATTATTTTTTTTACATTTCATATTTTTTAGAAAAGTTCTTTAAGTAACTTCAAGTATATTTTTCTAGATGTTGACAAAATAAACATTCTTTGTAAGTATAAATAAATACAAAAATAAATTTGGTATTACCAATGGCTAGTATCCGTCGATAATGAGTAAAATCTATTTATAACGACCGAAATCTAACGGTAAAAAGTGAAATTCGTTGGTAATTTGGTCGTTTGTAAAAATCACATAACGAATTTACAAAATCCTTCAGTAAAAACTGACAGCATATGTACCTTCGATAATAATCAAGTTATCGACAAATTTTTTCGTCAGTAACTATATGATATACAACCAATGGAGAGTTTTTTATTCTTTGCACCCAAACAAAACCTACCAATATAATATACATAACCAAATAAAAATATACATTATAAATTATTGAACTAATAATATTATATAATGAAAATTCTAATAAAATGAAAATTCCTATACAATAAACACTCCTATACAATAAAAGCTCTTATACAATGAAAACTCCCAACAATAAATATTTCTAATAAAGAAAACTCTTATAGAATTAAAACTCTTATTAATGAAAAGATTGAACATCTTAACATTTTAAACCCAATTGAAATGATATTTCAAGTCCACAGTGTATACTTTATTAAATGTTTTTTTCCAACACTATTACAAATTCTCATATTACATGGAAATTTCTTGCAAATTTGTTAAAAAAATTTGCAAGAAAAGGCTTTTTCCTGCTATTTTTTCTAAGAATTTTAATTGGCAGGTAATTCCTTCGTGGGTAATTATTTCCTACAAAATCATAAAATTCGCAAGTATTTCTTACAAAATTTGTTGCGAAAAGTGTTTTATACAAAATATTTTGCAAAAAAATTGGCAGCAATTTTCTGTAATTTTTTTTCATAACAAAAATTATAAGTATTTCCTACAAAAAAAAATTCAAAACAAAATTGACAGGAAATATGAGTTTTTTTTAGTAGTGCAAATAAATGCAGTAGTTTGGTTTTTGTTGAGTTTCAATTAACTCAATCTCATATCCTTCCAATAAAGTTCGAAAAGAATAGATTACTAACTATCAAAAGAGAACGTAAATCCTTTTCCCTTTGTCCATAAACATCTTTTTGGAGTACCTTTAACGTTGGCTTTTAACATGTATTATGTGCACTTTAAACTCAACTTTAACAAATTTTTATTGGACAATTGAGAGTTTGCAACGTGAGTTTAATAATGAGAAATTATGCAATTGAGTCACTCCTACAATAAGTCGTCATAAAATGTATTTGGACTAATGTATATTCAAACTATTTGTAGAAAAAATATTAGACTTGCCACATACCATGACATTTACCTTTACTTTGGAAACCATATGCAACTATCACATATTCCAGAAAGAAAACATCATGAGATATGGATCCTTGGTAAGTAAACATCGTTGTAAAAATTTACATATTTATTAGCAGTTGAGAAAGAGCAGAAAATATTGATACATTTTGATATTACTAAGAATTCAAGAGATGACGAGAATTTTTTTGCTTCCAAATAATCATAGCTTGTTTGTTCTTTCGATGGCATGAAAAAATCATCTAGATGACCTCATAATCCTTTCCCTATGATCGAGATACCTCTTGAATTAAAATTTCCAAGCTGTATAATTCTTGTCATTGAAAATCACTCACAAAATTGTCTTTATTTGAAGTTTTCATGATGGCCAAGCAACATCCTCCAATGAAACAAAGACAACTATGAAAAGACAAAGCAAAAAAGGATATAAACCAGGTTGAAAAACCGCGAGCAAGAACAAAAACACAGGACATAAAATCCTATACAATAATTGTAATTGGATATATGAAGACATAAACTATTTACTCTTTCATGCATCTGTTAACTTTTATTGATAATAGATCTATAACGAAGAAAGATCAGAGTAAAGAATAATACACAGACAAATTTTTTTTTTTCCCAATCTAGTTTCACCCTTACCAAACCCTAGAATCTGAATACGTAAAAGGGTCTTTTCAATAAACACCATAATAAGCTGTCAGTTCCTTCTGTTATGCTGAACCTTTTGTCTTGTGACTTTGAATCGTAAAACTTCACCTCATTCATATAAATAGTTAATTATAGGATATAACTACAGAAAAAACTTCTCATAAGTACTATAGCTACTCCATTAAAAACTTCTCTATATGCCTACACTTCATTATTCCTATGATTTAAAAGAAATAATAATAATAAAAAAAAGTATTTATTTTCTTCATTCAATATTATGAAGTTGCAGCTGCCAAGTCTTGTAGTCTACAGACACTGCTGCATTCTGGTTATGCAGAAGTGATGAGAGCGATGAGTCGTGAGCTATGACCAAGGGCTTCTGTTATGAATCTCTGGATCATTTATTGGACCATAATTGTACTCTTTTTTCAGTGACTCAGTTTTTTTGGTCTCATCACCCAGTTTTCTCACAACCCTCTTCAAAAATGCCCCTCACTATACTTCTTCCTTTAGAGAGTCTCTTTAACATTTCAATTTCCTTAAGATTTTTCTGTGTCCCTCTCTTTCTGTCTATATATCACTTTCCCTGGTCTGGTAAGGTAGTAGCAACACTGGAGTGTGGATTCCCTCACAAAAACATCTTCAACAGTTAAAAGAACAATGTTATTTACTTTCTCACAGAGGAGAAAGTAGACTTTGTTTTTTTCTTTCTCTTTCTCTTCGTCTTCTTCCCCCTCTCCTTATATTCTTCTCCCTTTTCCTCCAAAACTTCTTAACCTTAATCTTTTCATATGTTTTATTTGTTTTTAACCTCATATAGTGTGTACTGCAGAACTTGATTACCCTTTTGTTCACTTCAGTATCTGATGCACTTCATTTTTTTATTTCTTCATATATATATATATATATATATTTATATATATATTTATATATATATATTTATATATTTTTTTATTTATTTTTTTTTATTTTTATTTTAT
>Ga0214544_1001258_pt1 | contig 51826 bp, 15 predicted proteins | sample CNSS3metaG_FD_160074 | JGI IMG/M metagenome (GOLD analysis project Ga0214544, IMG submission 160074) | Root nodule microbial communities from cowpea collected in UCLA plant growth center, Los Angeles, California, USA - CNSS3 | ecosystem: Host-associated > Plants > Roots > Nodule | place: USA...
TATATATATATATATATATATATATATATATTTATGTATGTATAGATGGTCCACAAATTGAAATCTAAGTATAGATTGTATGAAATTGTGAATGGTGGCCTTACCTTTCTATATTTAAGAAAAAAAAAATTATAAATTTTGAAAGGTGTATATGATCTCTTACACGCCACAAGTCCGAGGAAGGAAAGCGGCAAATTAATTGTTGAAACAATTGGATACAACCAAACATCATATAATGTTATGAAAATGGAACTGGGAACTCTTTGGATGCTAATATTCCACACACATTACCCATTCTCAAGCTCAAACACCATATTTTATTTCAATTTCTCTATTTTTTGTAATGAATAAAAACACCTTTACTCTTATTTAATTAACTATCTCAATCATTCTAAAAAATATTAAAAAAAAATACAATATTGAATATTCTTATAATATGATGGATGGATTAGGTGAATTAAACTTATTGAACCGACAAATAAATCCAAAAGGCTTACGTAAATTAATGGGCTATTAACAGTGATTAATAGCTTAATAGCATTTATTTGGTGGATTAGGTGTTGCCAACCTCAAATCACGATCGCATGCATGCAACGCGAGATTTGGACTTTACTTAATTGCATATTCGCCAACTGGCACTTCTTCTCACCGCTAAATTATCAAATTAGAAACGTTTTATTAAAACACATATACATACAAATATAGAGTAGTGGTTTTCCTTTCTTTTGTGTTTCTCTGTAAATCAAAGTCATGAATCACTTTACAAACTGAAAGCGATTTATTTTGCAAACCTTTGTGTATTTTATTTGATGCTTAAATTATAAAAATACAAGTTATTAAAAGTAATTTTACTTTAAATGTAGGTAATATATTTAGTTTAATTTTATCCTATATTAGACCAAACAAACACTTGGTATATAAATTTAATTTGGAATTGGCTCAGGTTAGGAGAATTTGTTTATCCCTAAGAAGATGAGATAAGAAGTACTAAAATAACCAATTCCGTCCTTTGTTGTATAAATATTATTTTAAGAAACTGAAATTATTTGTATAAGTTCTTAAATGCCCCCAACAACATAGATAGAGGTAACTATTAACAGTTGAAAAGCTGAAATAAAGTGCTGACACGCTTGCCCCAATGAGTTGACAAACATTATCCAGGGAATTGGAAAAAATCACCAAAACATATTATTAATTAATCTGTTGAGACCATGAAAATAATTAATATGTTGAAAATAGGTACTGATTAGACATGGGTGGGTACGAACACACACGTAGTTTAATTATTTAAAAAATAGTTAAATTACTTTTCAATCATTGTTCTATTAAGAAGTGTTCGGTCTTCTATTTTTTTTGTCTTGGTCATAATTTTTCCAGAGTGGTTCAATTTGATTTTTATTACAAACGATATAAAATTTAAAAACATTATAAAAATGATAAAATTGAATTACTTATGAAAGAAACAAAATTAAATGATTAATTTGACACTTTTTTTTTACAAAAATAAAAAATAATAAAGGAATTTAGCCTCAAAATATATTAACAAGAAAAAAAAAAGTTATAGAAAAAGACAGTGAAACATATGATGTGCCAGAGGTTGAGTGGACACAGATATCATCCCATCAATCAAGAGTCCAACCTGCCCTCTGCCCCATTTAATGGCCGTCCAATGTGTGAGACTTCACTCTAATATTAATAACTTCACACCGTACATTACTAAGTAACTTAATTATGTTAAAAATCATATTCTCAAGTCAAATTCAATTTATTATATATTGGTAATGATAAAATAAATTTGAATATATTGTTGAAATTTAAATGTGAGTTTAAGTTTGTAAAAAAAGTTGAATATTATATAAAAAATTAAATTAAACATGTTTATAGTTTCTAAACTAAATAAATGGTTAGATTTCAATATTATAAATTAAAAGAGTACGAGGGGATCAGAAAATTTCACGGAAAATGATCAACTTTAACAAAAATTGGGCATGAGTATTCTAGTGATACTTTATACTTATAACATGAAAAAATTTTCAGTATAAAATTAAATGTGGCATATCAAACATGTTAAGGAAAATAAAATAAATAATTATTTAATAAATCAAAATTAATTTATGCATAAGCTCTTTTATATATATATATATATATATATATATATATATATATTCTGGAGAAAAAAGTCACGCACGAATGAATTTAAATTTAATAAAAAAGTATTTTATCAATTTTTATTTTAAAAGTATTTATGGAAAAATCTATATGAAAAGAGACTATAAAAACCTAGCACAAACAGAGAAAATGAGTAGGTGGGTACTTGGTGGAGATAGTATTTTGTACACGTCATTGATCCGTTTTGGGCCCACAAATGTTTAGTCTAAGATTTGAAGGGATGGTGGCATTTTCTTCCTGTATACCCGTATTTTATTGGCGCACCCGTGTAATTTTCAAAATAACCATTTTGCTTTGTAAAAGTGATTTTCAGATTACATATTTCTAAAATTTCCAGAAACTAGCTTTTAGGAATTTTAAGAACATGATTTCTGAAATAGAACTTTTAGAACAAGATTTTCAGAATACATATAATACATTCCAGAACTAGCTTTCCAAAATGAGTTTTTTATAATATATAAAACATGTTTCAGAATGAATTTTCTGGAACAAGTTTATATTCACAATTGATTCTCCTTTTCTTCTTTTTCCTTTGCAGTGTTCTTCTTCTGCAGTGCAGAGGCGACGGAGACAGCAATAGTGTGATGCAATAAGGCAGTATATTTTAACATTTTTCTGTTAATATGAGGTACAGTTAGTAATGATGGAGACGCCAGGTGCAAAAGCCCACAAGGGATTGAATAAAGCCCTGAAAGTTTATGTATTTGGGCCACAAAGAAATGAAGCCTTATTGAATTTGGGTTTTCTGATCATGTTCGCAAGGAAAGAGGGTCCGAACAAAAAACCTAAAAGAAAAGAGGAGAGGAGGAAAAATAAAGATAGCGAGAGAGAACATACAATATAATATTAATATATATATTTACAGAATATAATTATGAATCTCAAACTATTTGTTTATAAAAATAACTTCTGTATATTTAAATTCATAGATCATTTTTATATTTTACTAATTTAAAAATAAATAAATAAATAAATAAAGAGATGAACGCCTTCTGCTGAATTAGGATTTTTTTTATATACATTAATTGAAGAAACCTCGAGTTCGTTTAATTTCGGAACAAATAGTTTGAAATGTTTATACATGAATAAAAAAATATAGAAAAATTAACTGTAAACATATCTGATAAATTTATATTCAGTTATAAATTTATAATTGATTATAATTATATATATATATATATATACATATATATATATATAACTATTTTTCTTATACTAATGGTTTTATAATCAGTTATAATATTTTGAAATGAATTTCATTCCATATCAATTATAGGAACGCTCATCCAAATCTATATAAACAGTAGCAGTGACACGTGAAAATGGAAACGTTAAAAATCGTGAAATTTGTGCTGTGAAGCATCGTAGAAATTTCTCAATATTTCTTTGTTCTATAGGGTAACTACACTATACCATACTGTCACCATTGTCGTTAACTTTTCTTCCAATTTCAACGGTTACTTGAAAAGCTAACTCTAAACATTTGCTCGAACAAAAACAAACATACAAACACAGTACAGAATGAAAAACCATGTTTCGATCACCATGAAGCCTTTAGCTGTGTTTTCCTTCGATCAAAAGAACCTTCGAGGAAGGTTCCTACTACAAGTGAAACGTTAGGAAGTTTCGGATATAGTTGTTACTCTACAAAGTTCATTCACGTTGTATATATAAGAGCATCTTAACGTAGCCAATGGCATGCATTGCAAAGTTGAGACGTGAATTCACAACAGAAAAAGCTCTTAAGGTGCGTGAATTGAGAGAGAAGAAGAGATGAAGATGGAGATCGAGGAAGTTGGCAACTGCGAAGCACAACCACTTCCCCTGCTGTCACTCAACCACGTGTCCCTCTTGTGCAGATCGGTGTGGGAGTCTATGAGGTTTTATGAGGATGTTTTGGGCTTTGTTCCCATCAAACGCCCTTCTTCTTTCAATTTCACTGGAGCCTGGTTAGCTTCAACATTCATTGTCATCACAATCTCTTCATTCCATACCCAATATCTTGTTAATTACAAAGGATGTTCATGTGCTACATCATTGTTTTTGTAGGTTTTACAATTATGGTATTGGAATACACTTGATTGAAAATCCTCACGTTGATGAATTTGATACCTGTGTCAATGAATTTAGGCCTATCAATCCCAAGGACAACCATATCTCATTCCAGGTAACAAGGCTTCTAATAAGACAGCCTTTGAGCAGTTTATAAGAAGCTCAGTTTACTTCATTATGAAAAGAGCCTATGACTTATCACCTATTTTAGTAACTTTTAACTTGTTCTGATATATATTTTAGTTTAATCACTAAATTCTAGAGTGATAAAAAATCATTATTGATATAATCTAGAATAGGTAATATATATTTTTTGTTAAGAAGTGAATTTAAGTTTTTATTTTTTGTTGATATGAGATCTTCAACACATCTATTCAAGTTGAGGTATATACATCTTGAACGTGAAACTAAATATTAATGGATGATATGATAGTGGTTCCATAATGAATGACACGAGTTCAACAAACAACAAATTTTATTAGGATAGATTCTAACTTATGACTCTGATATCATTTTCAGAAGTGAACTTTAAACCTAAGTCAACAGTTGAAAATGTAAGGTGAAATTTACACCCTATTATATACAATAAAATCTTAGGACATGCAACAATTTATTATAAACTTATTATATACGCAAGTTTCATTAATATGATAATCTGGAGAGATTATTACTCTATTTATTTTAGTTTATGTGATAAGAATTTGTTGAAACAATGTTGTTTCCATGGTAATACAAGTTAATTAAGTATAGTTTGAGTAGAAGTAATGAAATGTTGACATGGAATGTTTTTTGATTTTGGGCAGTGTACTGATGTTGAACTTGTTAAGAAGAGGTTAGAAGAGAGGGGGATGAGGTATGTGACAGCTGTGGTGGAGGAAGGAGGAGCCAAGGTGGACCAAGTGTTCTTCCATGACCCTGATGGCTACATGATTGAGCTCTGCAACTGTGAGAATATCCCAATCATTCCCATTTCTTCATGCTCTCTCAAGCCTCGTGGCCACAGCTTCAAGAAGACAGCCCCTTACAAGTGTGGATTCATGGAGAATGTGATGATGGAAAGCTTGAGCACCGACATGATCAATTTCTCCTTCTAAAACAAATAAGTGAAGAAGAACCTTATCTTGTTTCTTTTTCTTTGTAAGATAAAAAAAAAGGGGTTTGCTAGGTTGGGAGATATTAAGATAAGTCTGTCATTAATCTATGCTAAAACCTGTCTAGAAGTCTTCATTTGTAAGAGAATATGGTGGACCAAAGTAAATCTGTATTGCTATATTGTATCATGTTTTTGTTTGAAATAATAATAATAATAAGAAGAAGAAGAAGAAGAAATTGTGAGTGATTTGTCTTTATCTTTTGATTCTTTTCCACAGGAGGCGTTGTGTGATGAAATTTTCAGCCTACCAATGTTGTGCTGCCTCCACAAAAGAGCACAGAACAGAGCTGGCAATGGCCCGGGGTTAACAAATGGATGGTTCAAATTCAATGCAAAAAAGTGGAAAGAGCTTATTCATGAAATAACAGTTTTCTCCTAATAAAACCAATGTATATCATAAATAGAGTTGGTTGATGTGTAGATTCATGAAAACACAAACACAATTTTTTTTGTCTCGCAATTGTGGTCATGTGTTGTGGTCTTGTCAGAATGACTATCCCACCAAAAATAAAAGCTAGAATAATCACTACAAGCCGAAGTCACACATTTATCTATTTTTGTCTCGTAATGTGGTCATACATTTGTTCTGAACTCTTTACATTTCTTGAAGGAGACTCCTATTTAAAATGATCAGTATCTTTCAACACCTATATTTTTCATATGCAAGAATTTAGCAACTAAATCTCTAGCCACATACTTAAAAACAGTCATGTTATATCATGCTCCCTAATCAAAGCCATGGTATAACACAAACAAAAAACAAATCTGTTATGAATCACTCTTGATACAATACACAATAAGTCTTTGATTTCAATCAATCCCATTTCATATGTACATTTTTTATACCATAACCAATATTTGCTTTAAAATTGTCCCTGTTCTACACTAGTGTTTCATGCATTTGTACGCATCCCATGGTAGCACACACTAAACAAAAGCAATCCAGAACAATTCACTTTATTCTCTATGAAAAACAAAAGAAAAAAAAAGACATACAAGATGGGAAATTCCCAACTTTTAAAACAGTATTAGCTAAAATGTCAGGCTAATTTGACAGAGCTTCCGAAACATGTGATGGTATAAAGCAATAATAGAGGTGACAAGCTGTAAGCAAATCCTGAGGCCTCTTTTATTTGTGTTTGGGAAAGTTATTCCAGGAAGGAAAATTACCATTTTGATTAGTGTCTCTTGTGGTTCTAATCGTGGACTGTAAACAGTGTCAAAAGTGCTTTTTTTTTCTGCGCAACTACTCATACAATGATGTTAAAACCTGTTTGATGAATGGTCCATTTATTAATAGTATAGAAATCGACGAATCCATTGAAATCCAGCACCCCTGAAACGCAAAAAAGTTGGTCGCAGAACAAAACTTGGCAATATTATGTGTGTCTTTAAGGGGAAGTTGGGAGATAAGAGATAAGGAAGTAGATTGATTAAAAAGTGTTGTTTTTCTAAATCCAGTTAAACTCTAAAAAAGCAAAAGTGTGTATGAGAATTTGTGTAGAGTAGATGAAGAAGTTAAAGTAAGAGTGAGGAGGGAAATGGAAATGGAAGGGACAGGTAGAGAAGAAGAGGGAAGATTCGTGGGTTTGGTTGTTGTGGCTGAAAAGGAAGGAGGAGTTAGGCAGAGGGTAGGAAGGGAGAAAGAAACAAGAAACATGGGAAGGATGTGGGTCCCATGTCAGATAATTAATTGGTGGGTGAGAATGAATCGTGAGTTGCTGTCAAACCTGCATTGGCTTTCAACTTGTGGCTACGAAGTAATGTTTGAGGGCAACAGAGTTGACAAACACTCATTTATTGTGTCTTAGCAAAGTTCTGGAATCAAACCTCAAGGTCCCCCCACTCCTTCAAAATCCTTTCTTTTATCCCACACTCTAATCATAGTCCTTCCCCATCATCATCATCATCATCATCGTCGTCATCAACCACCACCTCCACCCTCTTTCACAAACAACATAACATTCACTCGAAAACAAAACTATCATACCCACATGGATTTGGTGAACACCTGTCTTCTTCTCTTTCTATGCTCATACTATAATATATATTATAGATATACACACATAGATACATATGCTGTGTTTTGTGTCTCACTTTAACTTTCTTTGTGTTTGTTGGTTGCCTGAAGCAATGAAAGTGGGAGAATCTAGCTATGCGAACGCTTTGTGATGCTTGTGAGAGTGCGGCGGCTATAGTTTTCTGCGCCGCTGACGAGGCTGCACTTTGTCGTGCCTGCGATGAGAAGGTGGGTTTTTTTTTTCTGTCAATATTTTCAGGATCTTCTTTGTGATATGTTGTGCTCATGCTCATTATCGATATTGATCTGTGTTTTGTGGTTGTGTTTTGGTGTTTCGTTTAGATCACTGACTTGAATGTTATGATCTGGTGTTAATTGAAAAGTATGACACGGTGACTATATGGTAATTTAAGAATATTGAAATCATGGGAGAAACTTGGAGAAGTAGTTCATGTATGTATGGGGTAACGAATTGAAGGGCTTGAAGGTTGACCCTCTTATGCTTGGATCCGATTTGATCTTGTTGCGGTGTTGTGTGAATTGAAAATGGGAGTTTGTGTTTTACTTTTGTTTGGTGTTGGTTTTTGTGGTGAACACCTTTGAAGCAAAGGGTATAGAAGATTAATGTTTTGGAGGTGACAGGTTCACATGTGCAATAAGCTAGCGAGTAGACATGTGAGAGTTGGTCTTGCAAGTCCAAGTGATGTGCCACGGTGTGACATATGTGAGAATGCACCTGGTAGGTAGTTTCTTCTTTCTATCCTTATGGTGTTCCTATGATGCTTATTGTTTATATGTGTTTACCCTTTCAATCTGGATGTAGCTTTCTTCTATTGTGAGACAGATGGAAGTTCCCTTTGTTTGCAGTGTGATATGATAGTTCATGTTGGAGGTAAAAGAACGCATGGAAGATATCTTCTGTTCAGGCAGAGAGTTGAGGTTAGTCACTGAACTCACCTTCATTTGTTTATTCACTAAACCCACACAATTTTGTGTTGAGATTGTAAGTGTTGCCTGTTTTGATCTCTAGCTTTACACAAAATGCTATTCATTTTAGTCCTTAATGTTGGTGAAGAAAAACTAAAGTGAACAATGTTTTACAAAAGTTAAGGATTAAAGTGGGTTTTACTCATTTGTTATCTTGATGCTTTTGGTTTTCCTTAAAAGGTGTAATAATGTCTCCTTGTTGCACAGTTTCCAGGAGACAAATCTAGTCATGCTGAAAATCCAGGTTCACAGGCATTAGAACCTGGTGAGAGTAAAAGAGGACAAAATCCACTTCCCAAGCTAAGAATGGGAGAGAAGCAGCAGAATCATGTGATGCCTCTGCTTCCAACACCAGGATCTGATGCTGATGGGCATACCAAGATGGAAACTAAAATGATTGATTTGAACATGAAGCCTAATAATAGATTACATGAACAAGCATCAAATAATCAGGTTAGAGTGCATGGGAAGTAGCTTTTGTTTTCCTGGTTACAAATTTCTTTTCAAGTAAAGCTGTGTTTCACATAAATCAGATAGTGCAAATACTTGCAGCTAAAATTTTTAACCCTTTTAGTGCAAACCCATCTCATTTAAATTGTAATTAGTGGTATTAAATCTATTCCTCGTGCTTTAAATGTAGTAAACTTGTTCAAACAGTTTTGATTGGGATATGGAACTAATTTGAAGTGTAATGTAATGTGATTTTCAAATTAATTTATCTTGTGTGATCAATTTCTGGCTTTATTTGAAGGAACATTTTAGAATTTGAATTCTCTGTTGGGTTTTCCTATGTTGTTCCTTTCTTTTGTCTTCAAAATATATTGATTGACACTGATTATTGATTGACACTGATTTTGATGTTTTAAAGTACTTACATCAGTGTATTATTAATGTTCAACTGAAAACAGCACCAAAACCGATTTTATGGTTCCCTGCATGTAATTCCCTCTTCACAGCTATAATCTGAATAGATTATAACAATGCAAGGCCAATATTGTTTGGTACTTATAATTATGAGTTTGAAAATTCTTCACATGCCAAACCAAAAGAATGTAATTTATTCTGAACTTTTACATATTGCTTCCTTCTGAAGCAGGTATTCGATAAACTGTCACAAGACTTATACCAAGTGTGGTTGAAGAGTTGATCTGAAGTAAAACTTCTGCTAATCAAATCCTGTGCAATGATTATAATTCTCACGAATGATTTCTTTCTTTCTTTCTTTGCAGCCATAAATGGTGCAACTAGGCAATGCAGTTCTTGCAGGATCCTACACCAAAAATCTAGCACTGGCAAAAGCTTCTCATGCATGCTAATCACAAGGATGACAAAGATATTCTGTTAACATCCTATTCTGGCAAATGAGGCACACAAATCTTTTGAGGAGTTTACTCGTCTATGTAGGAACTTAATTTGGTAGTTCAACACAACATATCTGTATTGCAAAGCATTGTTGATTGTATATCTATGATCGCTTCCAATGAATTGCGTGTTGCTGAATTTTGGTTTTGGGTTTCGGTTTGTATGCTACTACGTTCCCCCCACAAAATTCAACGGGGAAGATTTTTTCTTTTTTTCCAAATAAAATGAGACATATAATTATAAATCATAGAGGTGTTAGCAAATTGGATAGAATCCGTGAAGAGGAAAAAAAAAAGCTCATTTGATCTTGTTTTTAAACTTATAATCCAATTCATATGATCATCAACTTTGGATCCAATTTTAAACAGTTTTGATTATTTTTTGGTTTGTAATTTGATTCTTTTTGTTTTATACTATTAAAAGGGTTTGACCATGTGATTGATTCTTGAAATTAAGAGTGAATAATTTTTTTGGCCATGAACTTTTTTATAATCCATTATTTCCTTTGAGATTATTTGATTCAGATTTGGTTAATAGGTTTTTGCATTAACTCGATTTTATTATGAGGGTAAGTTGTTGGAATACAAACAAGTTTGCCTTTTTTTTTCTTTTGAAGTGTCTCTGAAATATTATGATAGACAATAAGTTTAATACTTTAAAATATATTTATTTTTTTAAAATATACTAACATCAAAACCAACAAATAATTTTAAATCTAATTTTGTGGTTATATTTTCTATATGTGGGTTATCGATACAGAGATATTGTGGTTCTATATGATTATATGACATTAGTTTTATACATATAAGTCATTTGACATTGTTTTTACCCCAAAAACTTTAAAACAACAGTGTTATAAACCTTTATTTTTATATAGTGTTTAACTTTATCTATTCTATTCAAGACTTTGACTTACATTTAGATTATTTCCAACATGTTTTTATCAAGTTAATTACTCAAGGATTTTCCACCTATTATCTTTTTACACCACATTTGATTGTTATCAAAGATAAGAGACTTATTTTCTTATCCCTAGGTGAAGTTTCAACAAATTTACTGTGTAAAGTAAATTATGTGTGACAAACTTTCCAAAATAGGTGATAGTTCAAAGAGCTCCTTAACTTTATTGGAGGATTATCATTTGCATCAAAGTCTTATGTCATGGTTGATGTCATTCACATCTTCAACACTCACCTTTCGTTTATTTTTTACTTTTCTTGATAAAAGAAAACATCATTACATCAACCTACAAAGTTAGAGATAATAAATAGGTCATCAAATATATGTTGATTAAATTTTCTTAAATGAGAAAAAAAAAAGTTGTTGGAATTCACAAATTTCACTTTAATGATATCATATATTAGTTCTAATTTGTGACATGGTGATTTTATTTTCAATTATAAAACATAAAGTGATAGTGGGTAATATTCAATTCCTGAAAAAGAGCGACATTTGTGATAGATGAGAAATTAAAAACTGTTTTTTTTTATATATATAAAATTGCATAGTCCTTAAGCCGAGTCAAGAAAATCAATACTCCATTTATTTAGTGGCTTTTTGTTGGAGAGCATTTTACGCGCGTGCTATGATTCCAACATTTCTAAAATCTTTCTCTATAGATTAGATATCTTTATTCATTTTGTGATGACATGTGATTGTGGTACTTTATTCAAAAATTCACTTAAACTGTTTAAAATAAGTCAACGTTTATATATATATATATATATATATATATATATATATATATATATATATATATATATATATCGTTGAAAATAGTTCAAGTGTGAGTCAAAATTTTACATTGGATAGAAAAGACAAAGTTAAATACTATATAAAAAATAAAGATCCGTAACATTATTATCTTAAGATTTTGAAGTAAAAGCGATATCAAATGTCTTATATGTGTAAGATCAATATCATATATATATCGATCACGATCTCTCAATGACTATAACCAAAACATATTATAAAATATATTATGATAAGTGGATTCCAAACTCAATATCCAAATCTAAATATAATTGATTTCTTGTACTTAGTTTTAATATAAGAACTCGTTATTCCGATAGACATATTAAAAATACGGAAAATAAACATGTTAAAAATATGGTTTCCAAAATTTAATTTTCATCGGGGTCAGTTGGATTTATCGTTTAACAAAATACAGAAAAACTAGGTTATGCTTTATTTTCTGTTGAGTTTTACATTTAGATGAGTTATAAGAGAGAATAACGTAATAAACTATTTTTAAAGACAGTTCTTTAATGGTGATATGAAATAGGAGGTTTACTCTTGTGTAGTTTCTAAATTTTGCATAGTCAAAATGATTATATTCATAGTATAAAATTGTTTTATACAAGAATATGTTGTAGTCTTTTCTAAATGCAAATCATTGTTATGCTTTCTAAAAAATTATTATAAAAAAGAGCAAACTTATGATAATTTTTAATTACATAACCGTTTATAACTATTTTACGTTATTAGTGTATGGCATTATTTATTTATTTAACTACTTACTGTTTTATATAACCATAAACTATGACCTCTTAGAAAAATTCTAGAAATAGACATTTCAATATTGTGTAATGAAAAACATATTTAATTATATTTTAATCAATATACAAATCATTAATATGATTTTCAGGAAAATCATCGTAAAATTATCCAACCTATCATTATAATTTGTAATTTAATAGTAAACAAAAAACTTTACTCATGAATACATAAACACTTTTTTTAATTAAAACTTAAAATAATTAAAGATAATCAAAATTCATGTCAAATAATTAAGATATATATTTATCAATAAAATATCTAATTATAAAACAATAATACTTTTATAATAATAATAATTTATAATTTTTATGTTAACAACATTTGACACAATTTTAATTTGTACTCACACGATATCAATAATATATTTATAATATTTTAAAAAATTATTATATATTTTTTAATATTCAAATATCTAATATTGTATCTTATTATTTTTAAAATAAACATATCAATGTATAAATATATATTATATCTTATAGTATAAAATACATGTATAATATTAGAAACCATCCTTAAGTTTAAAATAAATAGATATGTGACTTGCGTTGCCTGCTAGTTAGATGTGATATGGAGTATGACTAATAGATCATCTTCCCCCTCCACAAAATAAAAAACATTAGTTCATAGTTAAAAAGGTTTATGTTCGATGGTATAATAATCTTACTTTATATAACGGAGATTTATAAGAAATAAATATTTTAAAATTTAAATTAATTATAAAAAAATCATAATCAATAGCTATTCTAAAACATACAAATATATTTTAGATTTATAATATATTGTTTAGGTATAGTATATACAATAACCAAAGCATAAATTGTCAGAGTTTGGCGTCCGTACATGTACGTAAGCATGCGCGTGGGGATGGTCGAAAAGAATTTGTAGCCATGAAAGTCTTTTTCTGTCTATCATTCATGCATAGTAAAGTGCTTGATTATTCAAAACCATAGCTGGAAACCTTCATTATTTCCTGTGATCCATTGGTGTGTTTATTTATTAACTTGAATTAATGTGACTAGGTGATGAGTATGGGAACATAGTAATAATGAGATCCGATTCAATTTCTTATACTTTTAATAAAAAAGTTTTGATAAGACTCTTTATGGATCTTCTATTTTTACCTATTTAAACTCACTTAGATTTCTAATCACTGAAAAATATTGAATTGCTAGGAAGTGAATGATTTTTAGGGAAAGAGGAGGGATCGGAGAATATCCGACATATTCTATTCACTAGTTTGTTATGGCAATGACACTCTTTGATGAATATGTTGTGTGAGTAGTTAGGGTTCATGTGATAAGGTGTAGCAATTATAATGATGGATGATGGTGAGATGGTGACAAGAGAAAAAATGTGGATGCTTGGTCGTTGTGGATCAGGTGTTTGGAAAGCATTGGTGAGTAAAATTTGAAGATTTGCAAGCAGGGACAAAGCTTCTTGCTCAACCATTCATCTCAACTACGAAGTTAATGGACAAATCAGGGAAGGACAGACCCATTTTGTAGAATATATCGTAATCGTTGTATGAATTGCCTTGGATCATTAAATTGTTGTAATTTCAAATGTTCGTGAATGAAGAGGTTAAAGTGATATAATCGCGAATAAGTTTTTATGTTATATAACAAAAGGAAGAAAAAGATTACTAATTATTACAATTAAAATGAAGTAAAAAAAAAACATATATAACTTAACAAAATAGTTATTAGAATTAAAATGTAGTGATAAAAAAAACAAAAATAATTTGAATAAACACGTAGTGTTAGAAAAAAGCACAAATCAACAATGTATAATAATTCTAATTAAAAAAGAACACTCTCATTTATTTTATCTCACATATCACTATAAAAGCCTATTTATACTTTGTATATCGGCTTATTTTAACACAATGTTTATAAACTAATAGATAAATACATTACGCTCAAACTTAATAATAATTACAGATTAAATCATGCAGGTCATGATTAGAATTGGAAAATAAACCATATTACATTATGTCATAAATTTGTTTTCCCCGAACAAACCATATAACTTACCAAATTAGCATTGGATATGCTTATTAAAATCCGAGTGTAAAAGCTTTCTAATTAATTTGCAGGGTTGGTTCTACCGTGAATAGATTGAGAATCCATTAAATCAAATTTAAAATCGACCAGTCTAATTCATATCAATTTTTTAGAAAGAAAAGTTGCCTCGTCTGTGCTGTTTTCTTTTCAATGATTACGCAACATCGATTTTTATAGCAATTAACTGAATCTCTTTACACTGAAAGACAAAGTAAAAGAGATATTTTACATTAGCTTTTTGGAAGATGTCAATGTTAGAAAATTACATGACACAACTTTAACATGTACAAATGTAATATAGCTGTACAATTGCCATAGATAGCACCGTGCAACGATAATGCTGATGGAAAGTTGCACCATATATAGGAAATGCCCGACCTGCAGTAATGAAAAAGGCTAAAGCGTATTTGTTTTTAATGTTTTCAAACAACCAGAACTGATTAAAAAAGACAATTTCCTACATGGTAAGATAGGAGGTAGAGAAAACAGAGTGAAAATAATAATAATAGAAACAGAAACATAGCATAAAATGAAAATTAACGGTGTTTAGTTGAAGAAAATAGAAATAAACGGAGATAAAATAAATGAAAAATGAGACAGCAGCGTTTAGCGTGACTGTAGCGTGACAAATGAAGACCATCTATTACTGGCTGCTTGGACTTGGAGTTGATTTTTAAGATTGAACTAATAGATGAGATTTAAAAAAAAAAAAAAAAAAAAATAAATTAATAAAAAAAAAAAAAAAAAAAAAAAAACATCAAGGCTATATACAATAAAAGAAATGTACCATCATCATGATTGGAAGAGAGTTATTGTTGCAATATAATCATTCTTCATCACCTGTTAACATCACCAGAATATTAGTGGTCTCTTCAAAGAATTATTGCGGACTAAACTATAAAATAGCAGGACATTATCAATACAAAGGACACACCTCAAAGGCAATATTTTGATAACCATACACAAATGTAGAACCAAACGGGTTAGTTGCAGAGCCTTGGGTTTGAATGGCAGCTCGTCCACAATCCCCAAGTATTTCCTATAGAATCAATTGCAAAATATTATATGATATAAACTTTGATTAATCATTATAAGAAAACAACTTCAAATGCCAGTCACTATTCTCTTCTACAAATTGTTCATATACTTCAAGAAAAAAATCTTCCACAACTACATAAGATATAATCCAATAAAAGGGATAGAAGACCACCTTCACTTGCTCCCATTTGGTGCTAGGTGTAATAACCCTTTGTTTGCTGTTATTTACTTCCTCGAAAGATCCCCCAGCTGCTGGAAAGGTCAAAAATAGATTTTATCTCTTAATTCACAACAAAATTTTACAACCAACCGTTACATCGACCAAAACTAAACACTCCATTGCAAATAAAAAAGATTGCTTACAATCTGCTCCATAGATAACAAAGTTGCACTTAATATAAGAATTGAAATCCGCATGACCGGGGAAGTTGGAATGCAAAACAAACTTCTTGATTTTGTGGGTCTGAAAATACAACAGACATGTAGAAGTTACCATTATCGGTCGTTTCATCATGTAAAGAAACAAAAACACGATGTCAGATACAAACCTTTCCATCAAATAAGATGTCCAGACCACGAGTGAAATAATTATAGAAGTAATCTCCACATAAAGTTGTCCTAGGTCGAAGATCAGAGGCAGAATGAATACCCATCTGATCCACCTATGTATAGAGTTAGAATTAAGAATCAAACTTCATACAAACCAAAACTCATTCAGGAAGTTTACTAGCTCAAAATATTATGGAGTTTTTTGTGCTCAAGTTAGACTTCAGACCTATTTAAATAAATATATATTTAGTGAATATCAATACTTCTCCGTGAAGAGAGTAACTAACAAGATTAGAAGAAAAAATATATCAGCTGCAGATTTTCTTGACTGTTAACCCGATCTTAATAACTTCTGTTAGGACACACCCCAATACTTAGAATTTAGAACTTATCCACAGCAAAACCTTCTTCTAAAGCCTTTAGTAGAGATTAAAGACAATACTACAAAATCTCCTCGTGTCTCACATTTAATCATGCTTCTGGCTTCCATATATCACACATTATCCAACAAGCATAAGAAGTACCGTACCTATGCAGCTATGCATACAAAATTCTTGAAAGAAAAAGCAGCAAGGAAAATAGCAAAGCAGAAATTCCAATGTGTCATCTCTTTCCTCTTAACCAAATTACCAAACGAAGGCATACTCTAGAACATGAAACAATCAATTTCCTAGGTCCTCATATGACCCATTAAACAAAGTAGAAGATATAGTTAAGATTGAATTGTATACTACTTGCAGACTGACTTAGGGTGTACACCAGAATCTCAAAAACATAACTGTATAGATCTCCATAAATAAAAATCTCCTCAGTACACCAATGTAAGTACAAAAAAAGAGTCAGGTTCTGTAGACATCTATGCATCATATATCAGTTTAGTTCCACACTGAAACCTACATATTAATCATATCCCATTCAAAACGTTAGTAATTTATTGTATGAGAACCTGCTTTTGATGAATTCCACAAGGACGCCCAAGCTCCGTCCAAACATCCTGCATAAAACATTAAGCATTGCATAAACTTTCCTTAAGATAAAGAATATGAAACATGTGGAGGATGATAAAAGTAACAAAAAGCATAGGAAATTCATCCACTAAAAGCAGAATTTCAAATGGTTTCGATTGTATGTAGTAGTAGATAATGTTTACCTGAGGAGATGCACCAAACGGAATGTGTTGAGAGCCAACTGTGAAATATAATTCTTCTCGCAGCTATATTAACCAAGAAAAAACTGAATTAGAAGTCAAATCACCAAGACATTTAATCAAGGAAAAAAGGTTTCTCTAAAATGAAGCCAACTAAATGTGTCATTATAAAGAATCCAAAACCCAAACTGATATAGGGTTTAAAGGACCCAAACCTTCACATGGACCTCTTCCATATAAATGCTTCCAATCGGTAATGGTGGAGCAGAAGCCTTATCCATTAAAGACCCCACACCGACCTTCTTACCAGAGGAGCTGTCATATATAGAAACACGGCAGGTGACCGGTGTGGTTCCATCAGGAAACTCCAACGGCAATTCCACTGTCATAATCAAAAGAGAAAGTGTCAATGTAACAAAATAAGAAAACTAGGTACAACATTTCAATTTCAAGATGATATAGTAAATACCTCCACCATCATGACAGCAGTCTGTAAATTGACTTGGAATAGGAAAGGCAAAAGAAAGACCCTAAAGAGCGATCCAGAAGAAACATAAAGCAGAAAGTATTATTAACAAGAAATCGTAAACAAATAAGGCAATAGTAGACAAGCATTTGATATCCAATTTCCAAAATATGTACCGGATAGAATAGGGTGTAAATGCCTCTATCCTTGTCAAAAATTCCGGGATATGTAGGTCCAAACAGTGCATATACAGCAACAAAAGTAGCTAAAGTTGCCGGTCCCCTAGAAGTGGAAAAAATCATCATTAGTTTTAAAATAAATCTATACTAAAATTACAAGTCCAAATACTCACCCTATTAATGAAGTAGAATAGCGCATCTGAAGTCGCTTTACATCAAATATTTCAATCAGCCGCAGTCTCTAAAATAGCAATGAAATCTTTAATCATGACAGGGTCTTCTAGACATGTATAGATACCAATGTATAAAAGCACTATAAAACAGTTTAGAATGTTTGAACGCGTAAGAAATTATGCATACAACTGTGTTAGTGCTTGAGATCTTCGACAAGGAAAGAAAAAATACTATACATGCACCATTACTTTTGAACAAAGTAGCAATACCAGGCATTCATGTTAAAAACAAAAGTCAATTCTCAAGCATGGTATCATCTTGAGGTGAAGGAGCACATTAATGTAACAAAAGAAACAGAAATAGAGTAGAAAAGCCAAAAGCTTTTAACAATTCACCCCAACTAAGTTGCACAAAATATAAAGATAGCTAAATTTTAAACATGCATTATTACATTGGTTCAACAGTTTCCATTTGCACAGGCAAAGTACCTAGACATCCTTATACAATTTCATTCTCATTATTCTCTTATCAAGTTATAATATGCAAGCAGAATGAGCTTCAATGATAATACAACTAAAAACTACAGAGTCTTCTAAGATAATCCAATAACATTCAGAACTCATAACTTTTCACATGAATTCTTAACACCCTTGTTGAGTTTGCATTTCCAAATGCGTCAGACTAATTTAGTTATTCTGTTAGTCATTGTTCGTGATACCATAGAGCTCCCAAAGCATGAGTTATGGTCCATCATATCATTTCTAAACTTACAATAATAGCTAGTCAAGCATTCATGTTTCCAATTAAAGACATAATATACGAAAACTTCACTAAATAATACACAACATGTCATGCTTTCCAAATAAGGACTCTACAAAAGAGAAATAAATCAACCACTGGATCAAGACAAAGGAATAAAAAAGTTATATAGACCTGAGACCACGGGTCGAAACGAAGATGGAAGCCGTGATCGGGAAAGCTAATCACAATATCTAACTTCAGAGGTTCCTGCGTGTGCATTAGAAAAACTCAAGATAACTAAAAATTAATCTCTTACAAAATAAAAACAAGTGTCTCACAAAGGCGATGCCACCGATACTAGTCTGCCCAAAGCAGACAGTAAAATTACTCGAACAAGTTCACACAATCATAGCGAAGACAAGTGAAAGGAACTAAAGCCATAACCATTTGTGACAAACCTCATCAAAATACTTCACATGCACCACGTCATATATATTTGGCTGCTGCTCTATCTGAGCAAATGCTTCGCAAATGGGCATACCTAAACAGCATAAGGAATCGGTAACAAGCAAAGTCAGTAAACACATTAACAAAACATAAACCAAATACGAAACGCCAATAACACCTTCTTCAATAGTCGAATAAATTTAGATGCATTAAAATATTGGATAGAACCGCATAGCGTGACTTTGAATATGTATGATAACCTCGAGAGTGAAAAGACAAAAGGAAAAATTAAATTACCATGTCTTAGACCTAAATTTACACAAAGAGAAGTGAAAATCGGAAACGGATAGGATTACTGTTGAATTGAAAAAATGCGAGAGGAAAACTACCTAAAATGAAGGGTCCGATGCCGAGACCGGGTCGGAGATCGAGAACGATGGCTCCCATGGCTGTGCCCTCGCAACGGCGTCGTCTCTGCATGATGACAGGGGGTATTGGATTGGGAGATTGCTGATGAAGGAAATCCTCAGTTACTTTGTGTGAAGAAAATAATCGACAATAGGGAAGGGGTAAAATGTTTATGTAGGGTTGTGGAGGATCCGATTCGATTTCATTAGAGGGAAAAACGACCTTCTGTTTTTCCTTTTCCAACTCCCCAAAAGCAACAGATGCTCCTCTCGCACGCCACGGAAACCCACCTCACCTTGCTTTTATTTTCTTAAACGGTTAGGTGTTGTTTCGATAGATACCCACGATGTTATGTCAATCTCTTGAAAAAACACTCCTAATTCTTTTGTTTTTCAACTGTTTTATATAAATAAATAAATAAACACTTATCTTTTGCTGGGAAGACATAACAATATAACTATAGTAAATATACACATGATAAAAGAAGTAAAAAGAAAAGAGGTAAAATTTAAAATAGATTATTGTTTTCTTTAATATTCTTTCATCTCATCAAACACACCTTCATCTTCTTCTTTTTTAACTTATAATATTATATATATATATATATATATATATATATATATGGTCAAAAATAGTCAAAGTATGAGTCAAAAGTCTCATATTAGATATAATTAGACAAAGTTAAACACTATATAAAAATAAATATCCATAACACCATTGCCTTAGAATTTTGGTGTAAAACTGATGTCAAATACCTTATATGTGTAAGACTAATGTCATATAACCATTAGAACCACAATCTCTCAAGCAAGATAACCATGACCATAAACCATATATATGTGAAAAAATATATAACCTAACATATATATATATATATATATATTAATCTGTATTCTATATTTTTACTAAGGGATTTCTCTTTTCATTTTATGTTGTAGTTGTAAAAACAATAAGAATTAAAATAAAACAAATTAAACTATTAATAGTAAAATCAGCTTTCATAACTTCATCTTTTTGACTTTTTGGATATTCAACTTTTATAACTTCATTTCTTTGACACATTAGATATTCTCATGTTGATGACATTTTTATATCATGTTTCAAATCATTAATATAAAATTTATCACTTGTAATTATTTGAACATTAAGACAGGCTTCTCTAATTGAATCTCTCTTATTTTCATCTTCAGGAGTGATTAGTAGATTCTCTTTTATCCCTTCTAGGGATGTCAACACCTGTTGGATAAATATTTGTCTCGTATTCATATCCATATTTGTGCGGGTACCTGCAAATATTTTAAAAAAATATTGAACAACATATTTTAACCATAATTTTAAATAAAAAATACAATGCATAACATTCATAAATTTCAAACAAATTGCAAATAACCTATTTAAATAGAGTTAATGACAGTTTACAAAAAAATTAAACATTTTTTTACACCAATTGATAAAAAATAACTCATTCAAAATCAAAGTGTTAATATTTTAATCATGTTTTTTTTTTATTTTAATTTAAGTTAGAGTATAATGATACAAGTATCCACGGGTACGGATATTATGATACCCATATTCGTCCCGTTAACATGCGGGTATAAGAAATAATTGTACCCGTTACCTGCGGCTATCTATTAATATTCATTTCTAACCCGTCGAGGGTTTTATATGCGAATACCTGCGCGGGCACAAATTGTTTTGGCACTCCTGATCACCTCTAAACAATAATGTATTAGTTCATTCTTCGTCAATATAACTATTTAAAAATTAAATAAAGTTTGAGATAACTTATCATAATCTAATAAAAATTTGGGAGATCTAACTACTAAAAGAAAAATTCATGATAATCACGACACAACTAAAAGTCACCTGAAAAAACACATAAGAAGTAACTTTTCGTTTTATATTCACAGAAAATAAATATGCAAAGCTGGTGAAATAAAAACAATGAACTATTAAACTAATATTTTACTATCAAATTAAACAAGAAAATTACTTGTCTAGTTTAATAATAAGAGAAACAAATGAGGAACTTAGAGGAGATTGTATTTGACTTCTTTTTAGAAAAACAAAAAAAAATCATATAAAACAAATAAATACATGCTAAAAACACAAAAGATATAGAAGAAAAAATGAAAATATATCTTAATATTTTTTATATTAATTTTTGTATTTTTTATTTATTAAAATTAAATGTTATATGTTATGTTTTATAAAAGAAAATATCAAAATTAATTTTCATAAATTTCTAATATATACTATAGATAATTTTAAAAAATTATTAGACCTAAGTTTGTTTCTCACCGTATCAAATCAATGTTTGAAACCCACACATCAATGACCATACAAAATATTTATTTATTTAGAAATAATTTTGTTATTACCTAATTAAGATGGAAATTTTTTAATTACTAAAATAAACTTATAAACTAATTTTTGGGTTTCTAATTACCATATTATTAGAAACTTAAATTTGTAGTTATTATTATTTAAATTTAGAAACTAATTTTGGAGTGACTAAATTTTATAATATTACAAGTTAATATATTTTTTAATCTCTAATAAAATTATATGTTCATTATAAATAAATTCAGTGATCACTTATATATTTGTAGTAATTAATGCCCATACAAAATATTTATTTATTCATAAATAATTTTGTTACTACCGAATTAAAATGTAATTTTTTTAATTACTATTAATTTATTCTAATAACTAAATTTTGGTAAGTAAAAAGAATAAACTTTAAAAATATTCTTTTATTTCTAATTTACATATTATAAGAGACTTAAATTTTTAGTTAATATTATTTAGATTTAGAACTAATTTTGGAGTGACTACATTTTTAAAAATTACAAGTTAATATTTGTTTATCTTTATTATAAATTATAAGTTTACCTTAAACAAACTTATGACTACTTAAATAAAAAACAAATTTAATGAGAATATATATATATATATATATATATATATATATATATATATATATAATTAATTAATTATTTTGTGACTATTTATGCATGTTAATAGATACACAAATATATATCCATTATAAACAAATGTACCGAACATTTGTATATATAAAGAACAAAAATCAATACATTAGTTTTTAAATAATATATATTTTAAAAATTTTAGTCTTCATCGAATTACATTAGTTAAATCTTAGTCTTATGTCCTTGTGATCGTAATTGAAAATAAGACTAATGTTCTTTACCGACATATCATCAAAATTAGACCAAATATCCATATCCATCTTATGAACATAATGTACAGTAGTCACATATGTTAAGATATACTCAATTCCCTGCATTGGTAAATGTGTGTATGTCGAGATATACTCGATTCTCCACGTTGGTTGTGGTGTGAGGTCGAGATATATTAAGTTTTATGTCAATTTGTCGAGGTTGACATAGTATTGGTAATCTTGAAGCTGACATGATCCTTACTCACATATAAATATTACGATTTTGGTTGGGATGAGCCTGATCCTCCCTGGTGTTGATATGACCTTGGTCAAGATCACTTCAATCTTGTGTAGCACAATACATAGTGGTACTTGAGATGATCCAGACAATGGTCACCAATATGGTCTCGATCGTAGGTTGGTATGATTTGGTCATCTTGATTTAGTATGATCATTGTTTATGTTGATAGTTTAAGTGGTGGCTAAGATGATGTAGATAGTGGTAGTCCTAAATAGTACAACACAATTATTTTGTAAATATTGTTAATTGATGATATTAAAAGTGCGAGGGTGTCTACTTAAACAAATTGTCCAATCTCCTGCTCCTCGCGTTGTTTGTTTGGTTCTCCTGTCGCTCGTCTGGTGGTCCACGCCAATCAATGTATATGTTAAAGAGACTTCAATGGTTAAGTTAGCAATGGTTCTATCTATAATAGCAATTAATGTTGTAATAAATACGAGAGAACAAAATTTCCAACAAACTTACATTTGACCTCTATTTATAGTTTTATGCTTGAACCTTTGATTAGGGTTGGCCTAATCAAGGCCCAATTGCTTTTAAAACCTAATTACTGACCAATTTAATCTTAATCGTCGATGAACATGTTTATTTTTGTAATCGTTCGACGTTCCATGTCGAACGTTGTTGTTTGGCACATATCTACATATGCTCAGCATCACAACTTGAATGACCGATAAATTGTTCGCACGACACCGCTAAGGCGGCTGGCCACTCGTTGACACATATGTTCATATGATCAACAATTGGCCTAAAAGATTTGTGAAACATTCACACAACATCGTTGAGGTCTCGCACGATGAGACATTCGCTATTTGTTGCTCGATGATGTGTCATGATGACCTTCGATTGACGACTCATGCTGACTTATTTGTTATAATTTCAACCGATTATACAAATCACTTTGGACATTGATTGACGTTTAGATGGCCGACTGATCTGTATAATACAAAATATTTTTTTTACTAGTGCTAATAACTAGTAAGAATGAACTATGGTTAAGATAAAATCTATAAACAAAACATTTGTTAAATATACAAATGATAAAATTCAAATTTCGAAATTCAAATATCTCTACCTATATGCTCTTGGGCATGCATCCACTTTTATATAGCATATAATTTTTTTATAGGACCAGGTATACAACAAATCTTCATAATTCTAAAATATGCAGCAAAATCTCCATTTTTTTTTGTTTCGTAGAACACGGCTGCATTTGGGGAAGGGTATATTTGTACTGTGCTGCTTTGGATGGGTGTTGTGTGCAACTTAAAAAATCTAAGTTTGCATAGTTCATTTAATGAAATGTCCAGGAGCAATTAAAGTTTTTGTTTTTTCTTAATGTGCTAGGTCGAAATACACAGCTTCAACATCTAAGTTTTCTTAGCTCATTTAATTTAATGTGCAAGAACAGTCCCAACCTTTTTTTTTTCTTCTGCTTTTTGAACAATCTCAAATTGAATTAAACTTTTTTAGATTTTAAAGTTGATGAGTTGTCTTTAATACGTTTGAGTACTTTAAACTGTATATTATTATTTGTTTTCTCTAAAGTAAAACATTTTTAACACCTTTTCCGTCAAGAAAATAAAGAAATGTCATGTGGAAAAAGTTTTCATTTTTGGGACCTAGAAAGGTAGGTATTTTAAGATATGAAGGAAGCTGATTTCTATCTAAAATCTATAAAATATGTGTTGTCGTTTTATTAAAAATATAAAATATGTTTAATTTAAAAATTATTTGCTACACATTGTATTCATGTTGGATGAAGCAATCATATATCAATTGCAAGTGAAGTTACGTTAAATGATTAATTTTGGTTAATATAATAGTTAAAATTAAATTTGGTAAAACAATTTTTAAGACATATTTTCTTATGTACTTTATTTAATCATTAATTCACACAGAACGCGTACATACGTATAAAAACAAACAAAAACACACACGCATATATATATATATATATATATATATATATTGTTATAATGACTTAATCAAGTACTACCTAGGAAAAACTGTAAAGTGTAGAAAAACTAGTAGATATAATTGTTTATTTCTGAAAATATATAATAATGAAGGAATAATATTTTTTATTGTCACCGGAGTTAAAGTGAAAAAATGATAAATTATAAACTCCGAAAATAATCAACATACTAAGATATTTAAACTTACATTTTTCAGTTGTATATGTTTTCTTGTAAAACTAATAACAATCAATAATCCATACAAATTGTGTCGTTATAGTGTAGTTTTTGTACTTCCAATTAAGCATTATGCTAAATTAAGTTATACACATGTATTTGTTACTCCAAAGAGAGCATAAAATTGCTTTGGGAGTAATTTATTGATTTTTACAAAACTAAGAGAACAATTTTATAAGATAATTACTATTATGATTTATATCATAAATAATTATAATTATTATTTCGGTACACTACAATTTATCAACATTTTTGTATACAATAATACATTATATATCACCCACTACTTTTGTTAACCACTGTTGTCAATTTTATTTTCTTAAATTATAGAGACGCTTATATTTTAAGTAGTTGTATTGTGCTGTGTTATTGAATAATGTGCAGTTATTTTTAACATTTTGATAATTTATTTTCATTTTTTTAAGTTATAATCAAAAGTAAGACAATAATATGAATTGTGAATAGCAAATGAAATAGTTCTCAACCTTTATATATGGTTAAAAATTGGACACTTTATTTAATTTTTGTTATTTTAAAATATATTTAACGATAAAACAATAATATGAAACGTGTACATTAAGGATAATGGATTTGAATCTTATAGATGATTATACACAATTGTTAGTTATTATTATTATTATTATTATAAACATTTTTTTATTATATTAGAAGTAAAGCGAGAATATGGGTAAAATCGATATTTGACAACACATTATTTTTGTTTAACAGAATAAGTCGTTTTAAGGGAAGTCAACTTCCACGTGTAAAATATTTTTCCATTATTAAAATATGCAGAGAAAACAATTTAATGTCTAAAGCAACACAGATGTGAATGAACATACATGTATGTCATGCATTCATGCAAGAAAACTAATTCATAATAAAAGTATGCATGAATTTATTATTTTTTTGAAACATAATAAGGACTACACGCACTTCTAACATTGTAGATGAGTTTTCATTTAATGCTTATCTTCTCTTCCACTTGCACTGAGGCCACATTGTACAATTAAATTTAAAATGTCTTTTTATTACAATATACTTTTTACTATATATAGACATATAAATTATATTTTAATGGAAGAAAAAGTTTAATCACCGTACAGTCACAACATATCACGTCTTTTAAATATTGAAAAATGCTAATTTTTTTTCTTCTATTACTTAGGTCTTGTACATTTTTAGATTAATTCATAGTAAATAAATTCGTTATTTACTTGTTTTTATTGTGACATACTTTTTTTCTTATTGGCACTGAAATGACCCTGATCTACACCTATAGGGGGCTTTTAATTTCAAACAAATTGAATGAGTGATTTTTTCAGTAACAAGGTCACCCACAAGCCGAACCAAGCATTTATTGGGTTAGCATCTTCACATAAATAATGCCGAAACTTCTTGACTAATGACAGGTATCACAACAGTGACGTTATAATCTTCTACCTGTTAAACTCGACCTAATATTTCTCACTAAACACTGTTTCCAATAATCACTTACTTTCACATGCGATTTGGTTCCGTGATATTCTATTGCAGCGAATAACACACGCACACAGTAGCTGGCACACTGTGAAACGAAATCTGTTTGTTAATGTTTTCGGTGCATCACGGAAAAAATTATTGCCCTTCCCGTTTCAGAAAATTACCATTTGGAGAATTAAACAAAAGAATGTGGATAAATGGGAAAGCTAGTGGCAAAGCGGAACAAGTAAGCTTGCCTTCTTTTTCACCCAACATCCACTTTGTGCCTCAAGAATAAAAACAAGCCTAACTTTCCTTTCTTAAATCGGAGCCAAAAGTGGTTTTCGTAAAGAAAATGAATTATTTTTTTTTCAGAAATGATAAAAATTGTAAATTTTTTTAAAATGGGAAAGTGTATTAGTTATAATTAAGAAATAATAAATTAAAATGATTTTAGGCGTGTTTCGAGCGTTGAAGAAAATAACCAAGTGGCTCCCACTTTGGCTGGCCTCACCACGGCACCCCACTAACCACGTGGTGCTCGAGAAACACAGAATCGCGTACTCAAAAGGAGTCGCGTTTGACGATTCACAACTTTGAATTCTCACTAGATGAAAAATTGAAAACATGTAGAAAAGCGAAAACCAAAGAGAGAGAGAGAGAAAGAAGGAGTAAGAGGAGCTTCCACATTCAACCAATCCGCGGCGAGCATGTCATCTACCTTCTTCTCACTGAGAGGTCAGAGTTCCACAAACTCTCTCTCTTGCAATCGGGATCTCTACACTTTTTGACACGAATTTACCAACAAAACAAAACAGTGCTTGGTTACATCTGCGTCTGCACTCCACTTCCCTCTCCATGTTAGGGTTTTCTATCTCCCACGCTTCTCTCCATATGTTTCGGAATTATTGATTTTCTTCCTTCGATTAGATTCGATTCGATTTGTGGAAGCTATGGACCAGCCGCTTCAACCGCAGCCGGAGGCTGCGGCTGCGGCTGCGGCAAACACCGCTCGGGGTTTGGAGGACTCCCGGCCGGTGGGAGCCACTGTCGCGCCTGCTGCAGGCTGTGCTGATGTGGCCGAAAAAGATGTTAGTAGTAGCGTGCCGAATTCGGAGGTTACGGTCGTCGAAGGCGCCGTTTTGAAACGGAAGCGTGGTCGTCCGGCCAAGGGAGCTCCGAAAGTGGTGCCTGTCGTGAGACAAAAGAAGGACGAGGAGGATGTTTGCTTCATTTGCTTCGACGGTGGGAGCCTTGTTCTCTGTGATCGGAGGTGAGTTGTAACTGCCTTTGATTTAGCTGTTGTGGGATAGATTCTACGTCCACTTGCCTTTTTAGTTTGCAATTAAGGTAGCTTATGCGTTATGGTTATGATTTTCAATTATAATCACTTCTGTTGTGTCAGTTTCAGTATATTTTTATTATTAATTTGTCTATCTTTTCTTTTCTTCCCCTTTTAGGGGTTGTCCTAAAGCTTATCATCCGACGTGTATTAAGCGAGACGAAGCGTTTTTTCGATCAAAGGCCAAGTGGAACTGCGGTATGTTGTTTCGTTTATTAATTTCCTGCAATTGGATTACTCACCCAGTGTGTTCTTTGCAATATGTGGTTTGATTTCCTATGAACGCTACATTTATTATCTGGGTTTTGCTTGAAAGATTTTGAGTTGAGCTGCTGTTGTAGATTACACAGAATCAACTTAATAACCTCCAATGCTATTCATCTATTATCACCTTAAACTGTGCGCCGTATTTATGGCGTTTGACAATTAAGGCACACTTTAATACTCTGTTTTTCAGAAGACTATTGCCTCTATACGTTTTGGATTTTAGTATCTCAGTCTGCATTACAATTGGACTGTTTTCCGCCATTAACCATTTGTTTTTTGTGCCATTCAGGTTGGCATATATGTAGCGCCTGTCAAAAGGCTTCGCATTATATGTGCTATACTTGCACGTACTCTTTGTGCAAGGGGTGCACAAAAGACGCAGATTTTGTTTGTATCAGAGAGAATAAAGGTTTGTGCGGGATATGCATGAGGACTATAATGCTGATTGAGAACAGTGTCCAAGGAAATAAGGAAATGGTATGTTAAACTTTCTTATCTATGCTGGATAGCCGGTGCTCTAGTAATTTTATTAGTGCAGGATTACTTGTGTTAAGTTAATGTTTTATGATAGGTCTATGGTCGATGGTCTAATTTTTTTTATCTTTGTTCTCATTGTACTACTCTTGCAGTGTGAAGTGGATTTCGATGACAAAAGCAGCTGGGAGTATCTTTTCAAGGTTTATTGGATGTATTTGAAAGGGAAGCTATCTTTAACATTTGATGAGCTCCTACGGGCTAAAAACCCCTGGAAAGCTGTTGCTCCTATGAGTTATAAGGTTCAAAGTCCCCATGAACTTTATCATCTTAGAGATGACAAAGGCTCTGGTTCCGAGAACTCCTGTATAGACATAGAATCAAATAATTTGAAGAACAAAAGGCCCAAGAGACAGCCAAAACTTCTTGGCAAGGGTGATTGCCTGGACAGGATGGGTTCAGGTGGCGACAGAGTTATGCCTTTGCCTGAATGCACAAAATGGGCATCGAACGAGCTACTAGAGTTTGTTTCACATATGAAAAATGGTGATACATCTCTCCTGTCTCAATTTGATGTCCAGACTCTCTTGCTGGAGTATGTGAAGAAAAATAACCTTCGTGATCCTCAACAGATATCTGAAATTGTTTGTGATTCTAGACTACTAAATTTGTTTGGAAAATCACGAGTCAGCCAAATTGAAATGCTAAAGCTCCTTGAATCCCATTTTCTTTTAAAACACAATGGACCAGCAGAAAATACTTTTGGAGCAGGAATTATTAATACTGTTGCTGGTGAAGGGGAGGCCATTGACCCTCATAATAAACAGTTGATGTTAGTTAATGACAAGAGATCTAAAACACATAAAAATGCAGATGTTCTAGTTCCGCAAAATAACCCAAATGCATATGCTGCAATAGATGTTCACAATCTTAACTTGATCTACTTGCGGCGATGTCTGATGGAGAATTTAACTGAAGATATTGAAAAGATTCACGAGAAGGTTGTTGGTTCATTTGTGCGGATAAGAATCTCGAGCAATGATCAAAAACAAGATATGTATAGACTTGTCCAAGTTGTAGGTAAATAAACTTTTATAGCTTCCAATACTCGGTAAATTACCCTTTTGTAAATTGCAAATGACTTGAAATTGGTTTTGGAAAAACTATTTGTGCAGGTACAAGCAAGGTTGCTGAACCATACAAAATTGGGACAAGAACAACTGATATTAAGCTTGAAATTTTAAACTTAAACAGGAAGGAGGTCATATCCATTGCTGAAATTTCTAATCAGGAGTTCTCCGAGGTGAAAATAGATATTATTATAATCATATTACCTTCAACAAAATCTCTAGAATGTGTAGAAGAGTTAAGTTTATTCTATGCAAGTTTTCTGATGGTTAATATATTTATTTTACATTCAGGATGAATGCAAGCGGTTGCGTCAGAGTATAAAATATGGGCTCTCAAAGAGATTGACTGTGGTCGGTGTGCATATTATTTCAATTTCATAAAGTATGTTGTATTTTGCATGTTTAAGACGATTCTTTGTTGGCTGTAGGGAGAGATTCTAAACAAAGCATTAACACTTCAAGCAATTAGAGTTAATGATGTAAGTTCTTTTCTTATTTTATTTTTCTGCTACCTATCAAAATGGAGATATGATGTATGATTAATGTTCATTTTTATCATAAGAAAAATTCAAAGCATAAAAAAAAGGCTACAGATATGTATTAGGTACCATACTGTATGTCACTTAGGTACGTCTACTAATCTTAATCTTTTTGAATGGAATGATTATGTGCCACTTAATAATTTCCTAGTGTATGTGAATTTAGTGAAATGTTTGGGTTGAAATAAAATAAAAAATGCTTTTTCTTTAGAGGCACAAAATTCCTCTCTCTTTTATTGTCAGAGTAATATATATGATAATTGTCATTCTTTAATATCGTACCTTTAAATATGACCAGCCATATTGTTGGCCTTGATTTTAAACATTATGCTCTTTTATTGGTATAGTTGCTGGAAGCTGAGATTTTGCGGCTTAATCATCTTCGTGATAGAGCAAGTGAAAAGGGGCATAGAAAAGAATATCCTTTATGATTTTCTACATTACTCTTTGGTGTCCATTCCTCCCAGTACACTATAGATAGTATGATTCTGCAACTATTTTTTATCCATTGGTACAATATATGCTTATTTCATAGTAGTTTATGCTAGAATCGTTGGAGGTCTATGGAGGCATACATGTTATAAAGTAGTTTACTTGTAAATTTTATGTTTTATTTTGTCTTGTGCATCTACATATTATTGCTGGAGTTGCATTTTTATTTTACTTTACTGTATTGTCAAATTTATGTGTGCTTATCTTATAAATGGAGTCATGGGACATGCTGCACTGTATTGTCAAATTTATGTGTGCTTATCTTGTGTATCTACATTCATTTTTTTTTTGTAAACTAGATTGAAAATTTAACAAAGATGGGTTAAGCAATGAGTTGATAGGTTCTCAGTAGTTGTTATTGGCCTGTGTGTGTATGTGTGTTTGTGTGTTTTTTCACGGTTGCATGCTAATGTGCCAAAGGCATAATCAACGTTCCTTGACCAAACTGCACGCTTAAAGAATATGAGGAGAAGTTGCAGCTACTGAACTCCCCAGAGGAGCAGCAACGCAGGCTGCAAGAAATTCCAGATATACACTCTGACCCCAATTTAGATTCAATGTTTGAGTCTGATGAAGATGATGGAGAGTCGGATGAAAGGAAGCAAGGTAGCATTCATTTGCTCCACAGACATTGTTTTCATGTTTCTTTTGGAAGTTGTCCAAACAATGTTTGTCTCATGGTAACGGTAATTATGTATATGCAGATAGCAATATATTTTCAAAATATCTTGGGTTTGATAGAAGAGAGAGGGGCTCTTTTTTTCCAAGAATTTCGAACAATGTCTTCAATGATGCGGGAGGCAAAACACAAGACTTGCCTGTTACCCGAGAACATGTTGGGAATACATGCACAGTAAAGAACTGTGACACAGCTATCGAGGATAGCACTACTACAGTTGTGAAATCAGAAGTGTCTAGTGTTGCAGTGGACATTTCACCATCACTTATTCCAGTGGAGATACAGCAGCCACTTAATGAATTTTTGAATGATAGATCGTGGAATTATCAAGATCCAACTGGGAAGATTCAAGGGCCTTTTTCTATGTTGCAGCTGTACAAATGGAATGTAAGTGGAGGTTTCCCTCCAGATCTCAAAATATGGAGGATAGGTGAGAAACAGGATAACTCTATACTGTTAACGGATGCACTAAGTGGGAAGTGTTCCAAAAATGTGTCATTGCCATTCAACAACCCATTGCTCTCTCTAGGGGTCAGTGTTACATTGGATAATAAAGATAATAGTCAGGATGCTGGGAAGAATGTAGTGAAGAATGGAATTTCTGCAGATGGGCAAATTATTGAACAGAGCAAGGAACAAAAAGTGTATGATACCTCTACCCAGTCTGATGGTAAAGCTGAGCCTGTTAGGAGCAATGGATGGCTTGGGCCGCTGCATTTATACCCTTCACCATTGACAACTGCCATTACTGAAAAAATGAATGAAGCTTCTTCTGATAAATTAAGGAAAGGTTATGGGATTGTGCGAAACTCCCAAGATAATGGAAATAATGGCTCAAACAGGACAGTGGATGGACAGAGTAATAGTGGGCAAAGTTATCAGAAGCCATCAGATAGTGAAGAGAATTCAGGGCAATCTTCTGCACAGACCTGGAGACACCCTAATGTTAATAGCTCTTCGGATTGCCTGGTTACCACGTCAGCTCATGTTTCGGGTACAAAAACATCACCACATAAGCTGGGATTTGATTTGCACAATTCTCCTTCCCCTCCAGCATGTAATACATCATCTGGACAGACCTGGAGACCCCCTCATGTTAATAGCCCTTCAGATTGCATGGTTACCACGTCAGCTCATGCCTCTGGTACAAAAACATCACCACATAAGCTGGGATTTGATTTGCATAATCCTCCCTCCCCTCCAGCATGTAATACATCATCTGGACAGACCTGGAGTCACCCTAATGTAAATAGTTCTTCTGATTGCTTGGTTAACACACCAGCTCATGTTTCTGGTACAAAAACATCACCACATAAGCTGGGCTTTGATTTGCATAATCCTCCTTCCCCTCCAGCTTGTAATACATCTTCTGGACAGACTTGGAGACACTTTGATATAAATATTTCTTCCAATTGCTTAGTTACCTCATCAAATCATGTTTCTGGTGTAAAAACATCACCACCGCATAAGCTGGGATTTGATTTGCATAATCCTCCTTCCCCTCCAACGTGTAATACATCTACATGGCAGGCAATCATTGGCGAGCCCAATGATTTTGATGAATCAGTTTCAGATCTGTTGGCAGAAGTGGAAGCAATGGAGTCACTTGGTGGCTTGGAATCTCCCACTTCAATCATGAAATGTGGCGATGATTTGACTGAAGGTTCTAAAAATGACTGTCTCAGCTTTGTTGCAGACCTTGGCCCAATGCTTGATGCAGGTAAAGGTGATGCACTGAGCTCCACTGGAGATTTAAACTTACCATCTCAACCGACAGCCGCAGAGGAACCATTACGGCAAGCAGATGTACATCACCATCATCAAAGAATTTCTGCTGAGCATTCTTCTAGAAGTTCTAAAGTTGAGGTGGGTACAAAAACCGCAAGTGTCTCGGGTAATCAATGGGATTCAGGCTCAGAAAATTCACCCGTTGTTCCATCTCCTGCAACCTTGGGCCTGGGTATAGACACCACTTGGAGACTTGGGCTAGATAGTACACCCTTGGGGTGGAGTGGAATAGATCAAGGAAATACAAATGTGGGTTGGGGAGTGGGACAAACAGCAGTGCAGGAAACCAGGAGCTCAAATTCATACACTTCTGTAACTCCAGGTTTTGGGGATAACCAAACAAGATATGGCAGTGATCGTTTTTCTGTGCCCAGAGATCGGGGTTCTCAAGGTCATGCTAGGGAATCAGGTTTTGGTAGAAGCAGAATTGCATTTAACAGGCAACCGTCGTATGGTGTTGGGAATGGAGGCTCATATAGGCCTCTGCCCAAAGGGCAGCGTGTTTGTAAATTTTATGAAAGTGGGTACTGTAAGAAGGGAGCATCCTGTGATTACTGGCACCCATGATTTTAGATTCCATTAGCACTGGTGACAGTTGTTTTTTGTAATCCTTAACATATCTGAAGTTGCCTCATTCCAATTGTTGTAATTTAACCTGACAGTATTAGTCAAGTGGCATAATTTTTTTATATGGAACTACTCTTGCTTGATCTATCTCTTTTTTTTTTTTTTTTTTTTTTTTTTTTTTTTTTTTATTTTTTTTTTTTTTTTTTTTTTTTTTTTTTTTTTTTTTTTTTTTTTTTTGTTTTATTTTTTTTTTTTTTTTTTTTTTTTTTTTTTTTTTTTTTTTTGTGACTGCTAATTACAAGTTTGTTTGCTTATGTTTTTCTTGTTCATTCAGTTTCTTACTTTATATATAATAATAAAGACAAAGGATCAAGTTTTCCAAGAGTAATTTTTTTTTCGTCTCTTTCGTTTTTTTGTAAATCTAATGGTTCTAATTTTAACTTACCTTAAAAAACTGCATCACGAAAAAAATTAAGGATGAATGCATCCTTTTGTGTGTGTGTGTAGAGAGAGAGGGTTTGATACCGAATTATCATATGATTATATTCTTGAATATTAGCTCTCAATTTTTGTTAACGTGTTTGAATTGTGAAATCTTAGTGGCACTAAGCACTCAATTCTGAGTGTAATTGCTCGCCAATTAAGCCTCTGCGGGAAACACCAATTGATGCAGCAATTGATGTTTTGGCTCCAATTTTGGGTTCCCTGATCCCTGTAATTTGAGGAAGTGGATTTGCCACAATTGGTAGTGCTGCAGCAGGAATTTTGTGCATCATATGGTGTTTATTTATGTATATGTGATAAGATTTGCTTGAAGTTAAATAACTTTTGTGAAATTACCTTGTTAAAAGACATTGTTTAATCCGTGATATTGTGTATGAATAGTTAGTTATAATTTGTTAGTATTTGGTAACTGATAATTTGATTTTCTGAAATTGCAAAAATATTTCAATTTGGAAGAGTTCTCTTATAGTTTGGATGAGTGCAAATTTCTTTTATAGATTGATTGTCTTGGCTAAATTTATTAATTAGCAAGGTGCATCCTTACAGGAATTGCTTGAAAAAGATGAGTCGATAACTACCGGCCAAACTGCAAAAAGGAACTCTTTAATTCACCTTTAAGAAGAATCTGGATGAGTAATCCATGCCTTTTAATACTTCTTATATTCCATGTCTTCAAGAGTGTACAATTAATAACTTCTCTTTTGTAGGTGATGATTTATTTTTTGTATTTATTCTTCCGGATCTTACCAACTTTTGGAGCTCAACTAAGGCTTTGAATTTAAAGCTATCGGAAAAAAGAAGAAGGGTAACCAATGGCTAATCTTTACTCATATCATATTCCCACCTTCCGACAATATTTTTTACTCAATTCAGGTCCTATTCATATCTGCATAATAATGACAGTTAACTCTAAATCTAAGTAGATAAAACTCTTACTTTTGACCTAAAAAAAAGTCTCAAAATTGTATTTTAGTATTGATTGCCTATGTTTCCAAGAAAAAGATGTTTCAAAATGTTTTTTAGTTTTACCTTCATTAGTAGAATGAGAGTCTATTTGCTAGGAATCAATTATCAGTTGTTAGTTGTTTTGTTTAAACTAGCAGTTTAGGTTTTCAACTTGGTGCTATTATTTAAGTTAAAGTCTCGATTGTGATCAACATTTGCGTCGGCATGCAAAATTCGTGGTTTGATTTGCTTTTTTTTTTTTTATTTGGATAACGATTTTAACATTGTTTTACAATAACGATTTTCACGTTGTTGATTTGAACAATTATCGAGACTAGTAAATAAAACTCTCATAACACATAAAAATAATCAAGTATTATACTTGACTCGAAATGCTTGAAAGAGAAATTTTGAAGAAAAGTAAAGTAAAGCTGCGTAAATATGTAAATTAATAAATAAATACAATTGAAAATAAAGTGCAATAAATTTAAATAGAAAAAAATTAAAAAGTGCAGGATTTTTATTTTTTTTTGTAAACGCAATTTTGTTGAAACGGGAAATATAATACAAGAAGGTATGCCCTACATACCAAGAAAATAGTCTAGGAATTATGCAGCAAGCATCGTGGTTTCAAAATAAAAGCATTAAAATGCATAAAAATAAAATGAAAAGTTTATGCTAATTAACTTAAAAGTAAAAAAAATTAAAAAATGGAAACAAGAAAGAGTAGAAGAAGAATAATGCAAATGAACATCAAGACTTGAAAAAGAAATAATATAAAGGTAAAGAATAATAAGTAATGGCAAGAATGAAAAATAGTTGCTTTAACTTACAGAATCAGTTGTCATCACATTTGGCACCGTAAACATAAGAAGGTATATTCCAGTGTTTTTTAATTAAAGAAATGGTCACATGTTATCTTTTCGGTGATAATCTTTGTTTAGGATTTACTATATAACAACTATGTTTTTCATTTGCACTTATCCATGTGAGTTCGATAACTATCACTACCTGGAATCACGTGCAATTTTCAACGTGTTTTTCAGTCAAATTCTTCACCACTTTTCGTACCTTAACACATAGTGATTTTTATTCACTTGTCCTGAACCAACAACATTTCTCGAAATTCTGACATCTCAACCCCTCTTAACAATTTCTTTCACAAATTTAAATCACAAATTTTCGGAAGTCTCACGTACACACTAGAAGACAATTTCATAATAATATATAATTTCATAATAATATATAAGTAAGTATAATCTCAACTTATAAGTATTTATCTGAAACTTTTGTCAGGAAGATTTTCGATACAAAGATTATATTGTACTCGTTTGAGTCGATTTTAACCATCGGTTCTGATACAGCTTGTTAGGTTTAGAGAGAGGGTTTCACTGAGGAGATACAACACTAATGAGACTTGAGTCAAACCACATAAGACATTGACACCACTCTCAACCCAAAATCTTAAGACAAGTTTTTGGGTCTTTATCCTTATACAGTACTCTACTTTCTCCTCATTTTTAGTCAATATAGGACTTAGAGTCACACTTGAATTCCTAACAAACATTAACTTACAAATTGATTTTATGGGATTGAATTAAACTTATGTTTTCCATACCGATAAGTTGGCCGAATGTGTCCTCGTAATCGACCCCTTATACACTTAAGAAAAATCAAAATGTGACTATGAATAATATCATATAGAAGAATCCCTTGTAAAGTGTAAAACATTGTTTTTACATGTTTTGAAGTTATAAGGAAGTGGTTGAATTTGTATAACATTGGATGACATATAATGCAGGGAAAATCACAGAATTTGGAAAGAGATAAAAAAAATGTGTTCTGATATGAGAGTTGAATTTTAGAAAAAGAAGGAAGCAAAAGGGAAAAGTGGAGAGAGAAAAGAAGGACTTTGTGACTTTGTTCACAGTAAGAATTGAAATGACTTGGGACCATTCTAAATACTAAGTAAATGTTTACCTAACTCTTGATTCCAACGGATAACAAATTGCACTTAATGTTTGAATTGAAAAAGGGTATCATCAAGGTCTTTGCCATTGAACATCAACTATTTGTCTTTTCAATAACAGAAATTATCACAATTAGGATAATGCCTAATTGCTTTATACTCAGAGCTAGAATTTAAAGTCGAGGAGATTAATGAACGGATTGAGATTTTAAAACAATTTTTTTTTTCATGTCATTACTTAAAGGCCATCCATAATGAGAGGAATTAAAAATATAAATGGAGAAAGTTTAGAAGGTAAAATTACTCAAATATTTATTTAAAAATAAAATGAAAATTTCTAAAAGTTGAAAAATTAAAAACATGTCTTGCTCTAAAAAGGTTAAACTAGAATTAGACAAAACAAATTGTTAAACTATTTAATTTAAACGAGTGAAAATACATGTTTTTAATTTTTTTAATATTAAAAATAAATATAAATAACTTTTTCGATAATTTTTTATTGAAAATATTTATTATAATTTAAAAATGATTAATTTAAAACAAAAATTAAAATAAAAAAATAGTTAAATCAAATAAAACTATTATTAAAATAAAAATAGTAAAATAATTGTTTAATTTAAAAAGACAGTTATTTATTAAAAGGTAAAATTGAGAATAAAAATGTAAATAATGAGGAATCCCATTTATAAATATAGGATAGATAATTAAAATTTATTTTTTAATTAGTTGTTACATTATAATATTATTATATATTTATTTTAAAAAATACAATACAATATTTTAATTTCTTTAATTAATAATTTTATTATTTTAATATATAAAAACAAATTCTTAAGTAAGAACAGTTTATATATTTAAACTGTTAAACTGCCTTTTTCTTCATTTTAAATATCAAGAACTTAAAAAAGTAGCAAACAAAAAAGTAATGAGTAAAACTAGTCAAATTTTTGTGTAAAAAAATGAAAATGAAAATCTCTAAAAAAAATTGGTAGTAGAAAACATGTTTTTTCATCTATGAATTAAGTCATATGTTTTTTTCATTCCCCTAATATTCAATCCTCTTTTTTTTTTTTCACTCCTTTACATATTAAAATTTGTTTTAATATATTCATTTAGCATTATTTAACAAATAATTCAATTTACTTAGTATTAAGTTATTAAGTTATATTAAGATAAAATTGTACTTTATGACGTAACTTATATTTTAAACAATTCATTAAAGTATATATACAAAGTTAAATTACATATATAAATCATACATCTTTTCTAACATAAGAAAACAACATTATCTATATGTTATGTATGTAAACTACATAATTAAATTAAATTGTTCTTTTGCAAGTTTTGTTGTGATCGTATTTCCAAGATTTATTTTATGGCATGTTTTTCTTTTCACTAAAACAAGAATTTTTGTAATCATCATATTCTCCACATTCATTTTATTACACGTTTTTCATTTCACTAAAAACTTATTAAGTATCCAAGTCTTTGGTTGTTTCTACTAAAATATTGTTGACGAAGATAGAAAAAAAAAAGTGAATTTCACGTTTGTATGAAAAGATTTGAGAGAAATTACGAACGCGGATTTAAGAATGTTTGTATCAATAGTAAATTGTAAAATAATAAACTTATACATATCTTCTAAATCTACAAAGAAAGAATAATATTGCACAATAGCGAGAAAATTACTTTATATCATTATTTATGATTTTGCTTTTCTATTACCTTCAACATTTACTTTTCACAATGGTTATGTATAATAACAACTGTAAAAAGTGAGAATTGCACCATAGGTTTGTTTATTAATATCTTTACTTTTTTTTAAAATATTTATTTCTTTCAATCACTATTTTTAACTATAAATAAATAAATTTAATTCACAAATCAATTATAAATATTATTTATAATAGACTATATTAAATATTAATAATTTTTAATTTAGAAAATGATAAATACCTTAATTAAAATAATAACTAATTATTTTGGTCTCTAATTATTATCTAATGCTTTTTTAGTATCACCTTTGTGTTAAAAATTCAAGTGTTAGTCTAAGTATCACATTAAGTAAAAATGAAAAAATTTAACAGTATATAATTTTCAAAATTTATAAACCTATTGTCTTAAGATTTTAGGTTGAGAGTAGTGTTAATATCTTATGTGTGGGTTAGACTCATGTTCATTGAAATTTTATCTCCTAATAATACTTTCTCCAAAAATCCAACACTTTGTGATCATTAAATTAAACAAGTGAAGTGATACCCATATCACTTCTATACAAGTAACATGTGTGCGATTTAAGTTTCTAATGACAAAGAGACAAATTTTACCATTTAGAGTATGAAAACTTAGAACAAAATATCCACATCAAGATCATTTAATAAATACCTCTCTCACTGTTGTGATTTTGATATTTAGTAGTCAATTTCGCAGTATATGAAACCAACCCTAAATTTTATCTTTAATGTCTGTTTACGTAAACACGTTTGGATGGTTTTGGTGTGACTGTATGAGCTTAACAAAAAAAATTATTTAAAAATTCATATATTCCAATTTTGAGTTTTTACTTTTGGATTTAATTAATTCCATTTAATAATAATAATAATTCGATTTGAGCGCATGGAAGAGTAATTTTATAATAAATTTGGAAAAAAGTAACTAAAAATTGGGTTGCATTTGCATATAATTATTTATAATAATAATAAAAAATGGAAGTAGACCGTACACGTGAATCACATCTTGTATCTACCAGAAAAGCTTGGGAAGATGAGGCTATGAAGAAACTACGAGTCAAACCAAACATTTATGATGGACGACATTATGTCTTTTAGGTAAACTATGGCCAACATCATAAATAATGCTGCAACTTACTTACTGCCAACACACATCACATAAGCGACGTGCTTTTTTATCTAACGTTTCATCATAATCACTTTTTCAGTTTGCAAGGACTTTTTTTTTCCTTTTTTTTTAATTTTAATATTCTGTTGTATTCTGAATTATAGTTGGTGCACATAATTCATCGCACGTTTCATTCGTTATTTCCTAAACTTTACTATCATTTTACATTCACTACAATAGGACCTTTAATGACATATAAACATATCAATATATATAGATCTAATATAATATTATTGCAAATTTTAAATAAGATTTAATAATACATATTATATTTTTTTTTAACTATGAGAATAAATTTATAAATTAATATTTGTTTACAATTGTTGGATGTTAATAAAATGTTGATAATGTCACTATAACATTTATTTAAAACACCTGATTGTGTACTTGATTTATCATTATATATAGCTTACACTGTGTATCATTATAAGATATGAATACATATTTATTATTATTATTATTGCATCTGTGTAAATCTTAAATGCAACTTTTAAAAAATTCACTTCATATATTACAAGAATTCTAATTCATGGTAACTCACGGGAAAATAGTCACATGGTTTAAATTGGAAAAAATAAAGTTTATTGCATGGGTATTTATAATGTCTTTTATGTTAGAAATACTAAAAATAAATGTCTAATTATTGTTATGGTTAAACATTTATGAATAAAATCCACATGTTTTAAATTGAAAAAAAAAATCAAGTTTATTGCATGAGTATTTAATGTCTTATGTCGGAAATACTAAAAGTAAATGTCAAATTATTATTATGGTTAAACATTTACGAATAGTATCCTTTAAAATTCACATCATTTGATCCGTACAAAATCACAATAAAAAGTTTATCTTGGAGCAACTAAACAAATAATCACGACTTAAAACTAACTATATCTTTATAACATATCACGTTAGTGTTATATATATATATATATATATATATATATATATATATATATATATATATATATATATATATATATATATATATATAAATGATTACATGCATTTGTTACAATTTTTACTTCTTAAATCTACATCTATATCATTAATCTTCTGATCTCCTGAAAATCATGTATGAAGAAAAGATAAAATATATCCAAGTATTTTTATTTTGTTTTGCTAATTTCTAAATTATATGTTATCCTATAAAACTTTGAGATGAAAAATTTGAATATTTAGTTCGTTGAAGTTTGTGAAGACAACACACACTCTCTTTTATTTTATGTTTTCCAGGCCCTTCATTTTGAACAGATACCATTCTTCGTATTTCTACAATGATGTGTGGTTTGAGAACTCTTAACGCGTATCATGTGCTTTTTTAATTCATCATAGATGAACCCATTTAAGGTAAAATAATCAAATCATTTAATATACAAACTTAATCAAAAAAATTGTTTTGTCTCGAAAAATAGCAACAGAATTTGTAAACCATATGAGCAAGATGTGGGGTTAAGGCTAAAAGTTGTGGTTTTATTATATTTAGCAGACACAATAAATAATCCATAGCGGAAGAAACAATTCATAACTTTACGATTTTTTTATTGAAGAGCATCAATACCTATTCTATATAAATACATTACTTGGACTTAACATCACACAACAGAATATATATATATATATATATATATATATATATATATATATATATATATATATATTATGAAATTGTTTTATCTCTAGTTGATGTGAGACTTTCAACACTCTCTCTCTCACGTCGAGGTATATACATATCGTGCATAGGACTAGAAGCGGCTTGATAGCGGGTGGAACAAAAATCTTGCTAGGATAACATTTCTCTTAAACAATGACTCTGATACTATGTTAGAAGTGGACTTTAAGTCTAACTCAATTCCACAAAACCAATTTATTAGACTATAAAATTGTTATCTCTAGTCGATGTGAGACTTCTAACACCTACGAAAAATCCTAGTGAATTATAAAGGACTTGTGAAAACCTTTAATTTAACATGCTCTAACATTAGTAGTAAAATAATGATCAAATAAAAAAATAACTCTTATTATATATATATATATATATATATATATATATATAATTTTATATATATACTGAATATGCGTAGGTGAAAATATTTTTTAGTATATATAAGTAAAAATGTGAAAATGTGCGTAGATGGAGACAAAATAAAATAACGGAAAGAGAATAAAAAGTTTGTATGAAAACAAACCAGGAAGTCAACCTTTTTGACCATGCAATCCTGGTGCGCCATAAAAGGATACTCAACCAAACCATAATGTAGTTTTGTTAAAAGAGATAAAATCATTTTAAAAATGAATAACACAATGTGTTATTATGTTAATTTTTAGTTAATAATTTTATTTCCGTAATTCAATAAGTTATTTACTTTTAATAGCAAACTTTAATAATAAAACAATTATTTTTGTCTAATTAGTTTTTATGTTTCCTTTTTAATAACACAATGATACAATGATGTCATTATATTTGAAAATAAGTAAACGTTGTTTGAAGAGAAAATTAGACATTTTTTTGGTCAATGCATATATTATGTATAAAATAAACTGTTAATTTTTATTTACTAGTTATTGGCTTAATGAGTTTTTTTCTAATTAGAAATAACAGTTTCTTATATTTAAAATTAAATGAATTAATAAGACTAAAAATAAATTATTAAATGAATTAACGACTTTAAGGGGTAAATTATTAATAAGACATTTAATGGAGCAATAGTATCATGACAACTTTAAGGGGTAAATTTTAAATGTTAGAGCGACTTTCAAAATACTTTATTTATTAGTATTTTTGTCAAAAAGAGAAAAGAGAAGAGTATTGCCAATTAGTATTCTAAGATTATTAGTTAGGAATAATTGATATGCATTAAATCATGTAAAAATTTATTGTTAATTAATTATAATATTAAACAAAATCTGATATGATAACTATTAATTCAGTTTTAATTTATTTAAATGATAAAAATATTCATAAATATTACAGTTGTATTTAATATTTTATTTAATGTTTAAAAATAAAAGTTAAAAATAATTAAATGATAAAATAATTATATTTTAATATTGTTAAAAATTAAAATATAATGAAACATAAAAAAGTTTAAATTAATAGAAAAATCAACAAATAATGGTGTTAAACGTCTACAAAGTTTAAAAAAAAAAGACAATTAAAGAATTAATTTGAGACTTCATTGAATTTCCTTCTCTGACTTCTTAATAACTTTTTGTAACATTTATGTTAGCTTAACCAAATATCAAGAAATTGACAATATTTTAATATCTGAAATTATTAATTATAAATACATAAAACTAGTAATATCTAAACTTTCAGCAATGACCTTTGAAATTTTAAAGTGCTTATTTTTAATCTAATTATGTTAAATTTTGTTGACGTGTCAAACAAGTTTCATGTTAACATTTGAGTTGTTTACACTGTTTGAAACATTATCAATAAAATTATAGTTAAAAGGATTATATACAACTATCTTTAAAGTTTAAAGATCAAAATGTATCGCCGAGACTAATGCCAAAATATTTAAATTAAGAGATGAAAATATACTTATGGGACCAAAATACTAATTTAACTTGTTTTTAACAACAAATATATAAATCAAGAGATGAGAATATACATAAAATAACTTTAACATAAACTCATATGGCATAAATGAACTTTATATATACCTTATTATTTTAATACATAAAAACATTTTTTTAGGAACAAACCCAAGTTATTAAATTTGAAAGTAGACAATAAAATAGGGGTTAAGTATGTTTTTAGTCCCTGAATTTTGACTCAAAATTGGAATTCGTCCCCGGTCAAAACTTTGATAAATTTTGATCCCTAAACTTTAAAAATGAATGAATATAGTCCTTTTAACCCAATTTTGTTAACTTTCTTTTATGTTTTGAACGCATTTCTCAGTAAATATTAAGTCGAGAATGTGTCAAACGGCGTAAACAACTCTAGTATTTACTGAGAAATGCATTCAAAACTTAAAAAAGAGTTAACAAAATTGGATTAAAAGGACTATATTCATTCATTTTTAAAGTTTAAGGAACAAAATTTATCAAAGTTTCGACCAGAGATGAATTCCAATTTTAGACTAAAGTTCAAGGACTAAAAACATACTTAACCCATAAAATATATATATAATGATTGACGTTAACCAACAACTCAATTTTACACAAAAGTTAAAGAACATTCACTTTTTTATTTGAATTTCAACTACGACTAACTTATTTTATTAAGCACACACCATTTGTTTTTCATCAATCAAATCTATTTCCACCCTTTGCTTATCATTCCATTTTTTTAATAATTATATATGTATATAGTATAATTTTGAATGTTATTGTTTTTGTATGAAGGGTTGGTTAGTCACTTATATAAGGCGGTTGTGTAGTGTCTTACGTCTTTAACTGTTGTATTTTTTTTGTATTTTTTTTCACCCATTCCAATTCAAATTCAAACAATATCTGATAACTTATTTAACTCTCTCTCTCTCTCTCTCTCTCTATATATATATATATATATATATATATATATATATATATAACTCTATAAAATCACACGACAATGAATTTTTTGAAAGTCATAAGTTTCAAATAAACTATATTCTATAAAGAAAAAATAATGCATCAATTAACACATTTATTTATACAAGAGAATTACCAGGTTTTTCTTTTTCTATCTTTGCCTCTATATATATAGATGGATAGATTGTAGATTAGGGTGAACCAGTTATATATCAGGGGTTAATCATGAATCACTTTTGTATATCGTAACACTCATCTTATCTACATAATAGAATGGTGTGTTGCATTTCAATTTCTCATTCTTATATTAAAATCGGTTTGATCCCTGAACTAGACCGAGAATGATTGTCATTCTCATTTCTCCTTCGATCTAGTCATCGTCGAAATTCTCGAATGGCATCGAGACTCAAAGGAGTTACCAAAATGAATCGGTCTAGTGAGATAATTAATTAAAGAGGAAGGGAAAAAAATTTCAGTATAAATGATACATTGAATTATAGATGAAAATAATAAATATTGTGATGTGGTAAATAAAATTGATCAATTATAAATCCTACATTAGCCATTGTCCATTAAATAACATTAACAAATTTAATTACTAGTTATTGTCTAAAATAATTCTACTTTAAATAGAATGAGTCAATAAGATGAAAAATAGATTATGACAATTTTTTTCAAACACATTTATTTTAAAATAATTATTATTATATTAACTTTTTAATACAAATATTAAAAAAAAAAACAAAACAACAACAACAACCCGTGCTCACGGGTCCAAAACTAGTAAAATTTAAAAAAATTAAATTCCTGTTCAAAGTTAAGAGTTCAAAAATAAATTGCACACTGAAAAAGTAAGGCATCAATTAACACATTCATTTATCTAGTTATTGTCTCAATTAATTTATACTTAAAATAAAAAAGAATTAATATGATTGGAAGTTACGATTAAATAGAATAATATATTTAAATTTTATAACCAGCAATAAATTTTGAATAATAGAATGAAGAATTTGAGTAAAATATTTCTTAAAATGAAATATAGAAAACCATAAAATGTAGTCTGTTTATAAATGGTAATCAGTGACTGAGCATCTAAATGCTGTTATTATATTATTATAATGAGAAAGTTAATGAATAATATAATAATATATTGATCCACGTGTAAGCTAGTGATATATGGCGAAAGAAGAATAGGAGTTGGTCCATTTGGATCATGTTTTTAGCGTTGAACATAATAGCGAAGTAGGGCCCACCCACAATGAGTGGCGTTTCCTCGGTAACAACTAACCACGTGCTGTTCGAGAAACGCAGAATCGGACAGACGTAAGAGTCGCTTTTGTCCATTCATTCACAATCTTCATGGATTATCAGCAATCAAATTTAAACACTTATTACTAATTAATTAATAACAATAAATAATATCAACTAAACCATAAAAAAATATTAGTTTAATGCGTAGTCATGAAAGGTAAAAGCGAAAAGGCAAAAAATTGATTTCTTTTCTATAGGAAAAAAAAAAATAAAAAAGAAAGGAAAGAAGAAAGAAGGAGGAAACAAACAAGTCCCCTTACATCTGCACCAAGTCCATATTTCAACTCCAATTCCGTGTGCCCACTCACTATATCAGACCGACCAGGCCTAAATCTCAATTCCCAATTTCTCCGTTTAGGGTTTCTCTCTCTCGAAGTTCGCTCGCACCGATTCATGTTTTCATATCCTTGATTGATTCGCTTCTCGGAGATTCTCTCTTTGATTCGATTCGTCTATGGAACTGCAGCTACAGCCCAAGGCGCTACCCGCGGTGGAGGTTGATGGTGGGGATTCGGAGAAGTCGTATGTCACGGAGGTTCGCACCGTTGACATGGCTGAGGCAAACGAAGGTTGTTGCGTCACTGTTTTGAAGCGAAAGCGTGGTCGTCCGGCCAAGGGAAACCGTGTTCCGAAAACCACGGCACCGCCGACGAAGCAAAAAAAGGATGAGGAGGATGTTTGCTTCATATGCTTCGACGGTGGAAGCCTCGTTCTCTGCGATCGCCGGTGAGTCGTCACCGCTTCTTTCTGTTTGTGATTGATTTCTGGATTTTGCGATAATTGATATTCGCTGTGAAAATTCAGTTTCAGTTTGGGTTTAATACTGTGAGTTAGGGGTTTTTACTCAGTTGTAATCATTGGAGGATTCATGCTATCTCACTCTCTCTCTCTCTCTCTCTCTCTCTCTCTCTCTCTCTCTCTCCCTCTCTCCCCCAGGGGATGCCCTAAGGCGTATCATCCGTCGTGTATTAAGCGGGACGAGGCGTTTTTTCGCTCAAAGGCCAAATGGAATTGCGGTATTTTGTTCTAAAGACTTTATTCATTCTTTTCGTGCATGTGTGTGTTATTTTGCTTGAGTACCCTACCTGGCATGCAAGCGGATACTTGTATGCTGCTGAAACTGGATACATAATATCCATGGTTGGTTGTACATGTATATGTTGTGTTTTCCATGCTTAGTAATTAATGTAAGCTGAGGAGTTTTAATTAAAATTTAGAGTTGCAGAATCTTGTGCATTTTTATTGTATGAGATAGGGATATTTCAATTAATTCAAACTTTTGAAACCGAAAGTTTTATTAACTTTTGTTTACGTTTCATGCTTAAATGCGATCTGATTGTTGTAAATGAATGAAATCTAAATTTGAACTATTGACAATTAAATAATAGTTATAGGGTTGGTTTCTTAAAGACACAGTTGTGTCAGGGGAACGTTACTTTGGAGGGGAGAATGCATGTACAAGTGACATTGGCTTCTCCTGCATAGAAGGCTTAATGTAGTAGCATATATATATATATATATTTCCTGTGTCTCTTCTTTCTCTGTATTTTTGTTTGGAAGATTTGGATAAATTTCCTCGATTATAGAGAACCAGCTCAATGTTATTCAAAGATATCTACTTATTATCACTTATAAAAGAGTTTCACAATTATTACATTTTACAATTAGTGCACATTCAGTTATCATTTTTAGAAGTCAATCCTCTTTATTTGTTGAGTTTTAATATTTTAGCATGTATTAATTGCCTTTTAGCATGTATTAAATTCTTTCTTATAATAAACATTAATTTTTTCCACTACTTAGGTTGGCATATATGTAGCATTTGTGGGAAGGGGTCGCATTATATGTGCTATACTTGTACATATTCTTTGTGCAAGGGGTGTACAAAAAGGGCAGATTTTGTCTCTGTCAGAGAAAATAAAGGTTTATGTGGAATATGCAAGAGGACTATAATGCTGGTAGAGAATTGTGCCCAGGGCGATAAGGTATTGGTGGTATGTTAATCTTTCATAATATATATGCATGCACAGTCCCTCCTCTGAGTCAGGGATGGGGAAGCAGTTTGTTTAAGCTACTTGTTATAATTTTTTTGTTCCTTGTGTTATTTTTATAGTGTGAAGTGGATTTTGATGACAAGAGCAGCTGGGAGTATCTTTTCAAGGTGTATTGGACATATTTGAAGGAGAAGCTATCTTTGACCATTGATGAGATCCTTGAAGCTAAAAATCCATGTAAAGGTACTTCTTCCGGAATGTTCCATAAGTTTTAAGGTTCAAACTTTCCACGAACTTTATCATTTTAGGTTGACATAGAAATATAATCACTTAATTAATTGAAAAACAATTGTATTAGAGATGATAACCAGACATAATTGGAATGGTTTCCCCAGTAATGATAAATGCAGTACGGCAAACCTGCTCACTACCTGTGAGCCAACGTGAATATATGTATAATACAGAACCAAATTAAACCCAATAAAACAGAAGATAATGATATCACTAATGCAGGGGTTGCGAGATTAGAAGTATCTGGTGTTGCGGCAGGTGTTTCATCATTACTACTCTCTCCAAAGATTGAGCTGCCAATTGGCAATGTTGCGAATGATAAACTGTGGCATTATCAGGATCCAACCGGGAAGGTTCAAGGACCTTTCTCTTTATTGCAGCTTTATAAGTGGAGTGTAAGCGGATACTTTCCTGCAGATCTCAGAATATGGAGGATAGATGAGACACAAGATAACGCTGCATTGTTAATTGATGTGCTTAGTGGGAAGTGCTCAAAATTTGTGTCATTGACATACGACAGCCAGAAGCTGTCTTTGGAGACCAATAGTACATTGGAAAATAAAGAAAGTAGTCATGATGGTGGTGGTGAGCACAATGTGACAACAAATGGAAATTCTGCGAACCACCAAATTGTTGAGCAGTGTGGGGAGCAAAAATTGGTTGATACCTGTACACAATCCAATGGTAAAGATGAATCTGTTAAGAGCAATGGTTGGCACTCTCAGTCTCCGGGTTGGACTATACAAGCAGATGGGAATAATAATGAGGGGCAAAGTGGAAATTTTGAAAGGACAGAGGATTCACCCAAATGTGAAGACGGTCCTCACTTACACCCTTCACTACCTTCAACTGCATTTTGTGAAAAACACGAAGAGAATCCTTCTGATAAATTAGAGGAAGTTCATAAGATGGAGGTGAAGTCTGAAGATAATGGAAATTTTGACTTGAACAGAATTTTTGATGGTCAAAGTAATAGTGGACAAAATTATCAGAAACAATCAGACAGTGAGGATAATTCTGGGCAATCTTCTGGTCAGAACTGGAGTTGCCCTAGTGTAACTAATCCAGTTTGTAACCTATCTACATGGCTTTCAATCTTTGGCGAACCAAATGATTTGGATGAGTCAGTTTCAGATCTGTTGGCTGAAGTGGAGGCAATGGAGTCACTTGGTGGTGGCCTGGAATCTCCCACTTCAATCATGAAATGTGGTGAGGAGTTGACTGACGGTTCTATAACTGATTGTCTTAGTTTTGCAGATGGGCTTAGCCCAATGCTTGATGCAGCAGGTAAAGGTGATGCACTGAGTTCCTCAGGTGATTTACACTTTCCATCTCAAACCACAACACCAGATGAACCAACTAAGCAACCCGATGTGTGCCATCAACATCAAAAGATATTTGGGGAGCATAAATCGAAGAGTTCAGAAGTTGAGGTGTGTTTTAGGCGAAGAAAATTATTTTTAGTCTCATTTTTTTTAACATATTAGTTTAGGAGGGTTACTTTGGTCGACTGAAAAGTAAGATTTAACCTGTTATTTTTTATGCAGTCTACTTTCTCTAAAATTAGCTGGAATCCAACCATTCAATTTTCCTGGGATCCTCCTAATTGTAAGTTTTTTCTCCACTTTCTCAGCTTTGCACAACTATTTTAACAAGTTTGCTATCATATTTCGTATGAATTGAATACTTTGCTAGCCATTTATTATTGACTGGATTTTGACATTTTGCTAAAATGGTTATTTGGATTTGCAGGTTGACATGACAGATTATGTTGAAGGCCATTTTTCTTATCTTTAGGCTACACAGATCTTAGAAACAACTTAAACTGGATACATATTATCATGTTCATAACAGCATTCTTTGCAAACATAACCTCTCGCCTGTTGTTTGCTTGTTGATGAAGAAAAGAAAGACCGTTAGGGTTCTTGTTAGTGTTGTCTATTCTGCTATGTAATCTCATTGAATTTTAAATGTGAAGAACTTTCTTAGGTTTCATTCTCGGACAGATTGGTATTCGACTTTCCTTCAAAATTTCAAAGAAATTAATAATTAACAGCTTAGGTATGTTTTTCAAAACCCTTACATTGGACTCTGCTATTCGATCAGGAAACTCGGAATCAAGTTGTTTGTAATATAGGTTGTACATATGTGGAGAAGCTGGGTTCAACATTGTTAGTATTAGGCTGCCAATTCCAAATTATGAAGAATTTAACATTCATTGTGATTGCAATAACTCTTGTTATAGTCTTCAAATACATTTGCTTGTATACCCAAAAGCTTAGCTGTTTTGAGAAAAAAAGTTCCGACTTGGTCAATTTGTTCGTGAATGTGTTGCATTGATATGTTTTTTTTTAATTGCTGAATGTAGGTTTCCGAATTACATTGTTATACAAAAAATTGAAACAAAAAGGAAGAAAAAAAAATCTACTGTAGGTATTTTTACTTATACATAACAATATTCTTAAAAATTATTTATTTATAGTACAAATTTAATCAAAATTTGTGGATAGTGTAATAAGAAATTGTTTTTAACTGACCACTGATGTTTTTAAATTACTGACATTTTTAAATAAGCTCATTATTTTGAAATTTGATATGACTTTATATGATATATTTATAAGTTATTACTGTTAGGCCAAGTCCACTATTATTTAATTAGTGAATCTTGTATTATAATTTTAATTGGTTCAGTAACCAGTCTAATTTTAAAACTATTAGTATTAGGAAAAAAATTTGATTGTGTTTGTCTTCATGATGTCTTTTTATAGTGCAACAAAATTTAACATTAATCAATCCAACCGTGCACAAACTGTCATAATTAATTATTCTAATTACATGACAGTACATATAAAAAATCATACTCTGTCATAGCTATAATAATCATTAAAAATTATTATCCATTCCATATTCCATATCCAGTAAGATTATAACAAAACTAAAGTTTTCTCACTACTACCTATATATAAAATATGTACATAATTCAATAGTTTTTTTCACTATATATCTATATTAAAAAACAAAGTTATGTCATATATGTCCTTATAACAAAATCATATCACATTTCTTCAAAACATTTCCGACATTGAATTCATTATGACATACACATGTTTGCCATCATAGGACTATTTTCAATTATATTTAGTACATATTATTGGAGGTCTTACTCTTTATTTTCTTGATTATCTACATCGTTAAATCCTCCAAAAGTATCCAATAAAATTGTAATATGCGATATTTTCATATATATATATATATATATATATATATATATATTTATATGTTTTATTAATCGAATGATAATGTTTTCATGAATAATTTTGACAAAAAAAACTATTATAAGTTTAATTGAGAGAATAAAGATAATGTTTATAAAGGATCACTTGAGTTGTTAGAATAGGCTAAACTGCTAAGGCTATTTTTTTCCCAAGTGGTACAAATTTCATCGATATATATATATATA
>Ga0214544_1001259_pt1 | contig 51771 bp, 25 predicted proteins | sample CNSS3metaG_FD_160074 | JGI IMG/M metagenome (GOLD analysis project Ga0214544, IMG submission 160074) | Root nodule microbial communities from cowpea collected in UCLA plant growth center, Los Angeles, California, USA - CNSS3 | ecosystem: Host-associated > Plants > Roots > Nodule | place: USA...
AATGACACTGAAGCCAGTAAATTCATACTCAAGAGGAGTGAGCCTCACATTTACAGCAGGGAGAAGATTGATCAAGAATTGTGCAGTTATGGCTGTGGTATTGGATTTGTTGAAGATAAGCTGCTAGAAGAGGGAAACATTAAATCCAAGGACAAGAAGAAGAAGAAAGTTGTTGACCATAGGCTGCAGGAGGATGACTTTGCCCTTGGTTTTGTTGAAGATAAGCTCTTGGTGGATGGAATTATTAAATCCAAGGACAAGAGGAAGAAGAAATTTGCTGATAATAAGTTGCTGAAGAATGGTGATGATATTGAAACCAACAACTTCATACTAAAGAAGCATGATCTTCAAGGTGACAGCAGGGAGACAATTCATCCTGATTCGTGTTTTCATGGCTCTGACATTGGATTTGTTGAAGATAATTTGCTGGTAGATGGAAAGTTTAAATCCAGGAAAAAGAATAAAACAAAAAAAGCTGTCAAGGATAAGCTGAGTGAGAATGGGGATGATGCTGAAACCGGTAAATTCTTACTCAAGATGCGTGATTCTCAGAGTGACTACATGGACACTGTTGATTCAGGGTTTTGCTGTTATGCCAAATCATTGGATAAGGAAAGCAAGTCTTATCCGATTGCTTTACCTGCCTTTGGACGGTTATTAGGGGATAAACTGGAGGAAGATGGTTGTGCGGTACAGAAGAATCAGCTGGGACGTGAAGGTTATGTTGATTCTGTTTATTTGTCTGCTGTTTCTAGAGATATCTTTGAGGATAAGCTGAATGAAAATGGAAATGAATTCAAATCCATTGGTATTAAATCCGAGAAGAAAAAGTCTAACAGCCAGAAAACTGTTTCTGAGAGTACCAAAGCTAGAAAGGTTTCTCCTTACTTTCAGATTGAAAATGTGAAGAAGACTGTTGAATTAGACGCACCTGATAATGGTGAAAATGACTTTGACATTGTTGCTTCAGTGGGTACTTGTAGATATATGGTCCAAGACAGGGAGGAGGGGAACAAAGATAAAATTGCCATTGCGAAGAATAAATCCAAATGCAAGTGTAGATACAAGAAGCTTTTATCTGTTGAGCATGATCCAATTCAAAAAAATTCACCTTCCATTCAAAGTGACAATGAAAAGAAGGTTAATGCATATTCACGTTGTTGTGAGACTGAATCCATTGCTTCACCAAGTATTGGTAGTAGTTTCCTTGGAGATAAGACGCTGGCGGATGGAAATGAAATGGAAAATGGAACAACTAAATTAAAGAAGGTCAAAGCTTTCCGAAATAAGTTGCGAGAGAATGGAAATGACGCTCAAACTAGAAATGTTAATTCCATGAAAACAGACTCTGTGATACAGAATAATACAACCCTTCGTGTTGAATATGATTCCCATTTTTTTCATAATGACATTGCGGAGATGATTACAGGCAATTCATTGAATATGAAAAGCAGATCTGAGTCCATTGCTTTACCTGTCTGTGGACATTCCATTGAGAATAACCTGGAGGGAGAACTTGGTGGGGAGAAGATCAAACAACATGGACTTGATAGTTGTATTGATCCTCTATTGTTTACAGTTGCTTCTGGAGACTTTGAGGAATGGCGTGAAAATGGAAATGGAATTGGGACTCTTAAAGTTGAATCCCAGAAAAAAAGAAAATTCAGTGGTCAAAAAACTGCTGCAAAGCATGGCAAGGTTCCGAAGGTTTCTCCTTATTTTCAGAATGACAAGAAAACAATGAGTGTTGAAGCGCTTGAACATGAAAATGATTTTGATTCTATTGCCAACTCTGGTGATAACATCACAATTGAAAATTTTAAATTCCAAGGTAAGAGAACATCTGCAAAGAACAAGACAGTGCAGCATGTTCAAGTTCAAAAGGTTTCTCCTTTTTCTCAAAGTAACAATGGGAAGAAGGTTGATCATTCTGGAGACTTTGAGGAATGGTGTGAAAATGGAAATGGAATGGAGACTCCTAAAGTTGAATCCAAGAAGAAAAGAAAATCCAGTTTTCAAAAAACTGCTGAGAAGCATGGCAAGGTTCCGAAGGTTTCTCCTTATTTTCAGAATGACGAGAAAACAGTGAATGTTGAAGCGCTTGAACATGAAAATGATTTTGATTCTATTGCCAACTCTGGTGATAAAATTGCAATTGAAAATTTTAAATTCCAAGGTAAGAGAACATCTGCAAAGAACAAGATAGTGGAGCATGCTGAAGTTCAAAAGGTTTCTCCTTTTTCTCAAAGTAACAATGGGAAGAAGGTTGATTTTGGATCATGTTGTTATGACAGGGAGATTGGATTCAGTGCCTTATCTAGTACTGGTGTTGATTTCCTTGAAGATAAGCTGCCAGAGGATAGAGATGTAAGTGAAAGTCTGGAAGTGAATGGAAATGACACTAATGCTTATGTTAATACCAAGAACATGAAATTTGTGGCTCCGAAAACTGTAGTCCAGGTTGGTGTTAGATATGTTTCCCCTTATTTTCAGAATGACAATGGGAAGAAGTTTAATGTTCAGCCACTGAAAAAGGAAATCAAGTCTGAATCCATGGTTATACCTACCTTTGGAAATTTAATGGAGGATAAACTGATGGAAAATAATGCAGGGAAGAATGTTATACAACAGGTACTTGAAACTCATGCTGATTCTGTTGCATTAATAGCTAGTTCTGAAAATTTATCTGAGGATGAACCTCAAAACATTGGAAATGAAATTCAAACCTACAAAATTGAATCAATGAAGGGAAAATCGAACAGCACAAAAACAGCCCAGGATCATGCCAAAGCACGGAAGGTTTCTCCTTATTTTCAGAATGACAGTGAAAAGACAGTTAATGAAAAATTCCATGGGCTTGAAAGTGACATTGATTCTGTAGCTTTAATGGGTACTTGTACTTTTGGAGATAAAATTCCAATTGAAATGTTTAAATATGAAGGAAATAGGACATCTGAAAGGGAAGTGTCAACTGAGCATGCTCAGATTCAAAAGGTTTCTCCTTTCTTTCAAAGCAACAATGTGAAGAAGGTTCGTGCTGAATCATGTTGTGCTGGTGGTATGCTCCTTGAACATAAGCTGCTGAGGGATGGAAATGTAATTGAAAATGGATTGACTAATATCAAGAAGAAAACCATTTCCAATAAACGGCAGGGGAATGAAAATGATACCAATAGTAAAGTTAAACCCAAGAAGACAAAACCTCTAGTTCAGAAGAATGTTGCCAATGATATTAGATATGTTTCCCCTTATTTTCATAATGATAGTGGGAAGAAGATTAATGTGAAGACAAAACCTCTAGTTCAGAAAAATGTTGCCCATGCCATTAGATATGTTTCCCCTTATTTTCATAATGATAGTGGGAAGAGCATTATCGTGAAACCTTTGCATGAGGAAGGCAAGTTGGAATCTATTGCTTTACATGCTGCTGAAAATTTTGTGGAGGATAAATGGGAGGAAAATAAATCCAGTTGCAGTGAAAAATCTATTGAAATTAAAAAAAATCTTTCTGCCTCTGAGAAGTGGGACGAGGCTTACAAAAGAAAAACTCCTGATAATGCATGGAAGCCTCCACGGTCTGCAACTGTTCTCATTCAAGAGGATCATGCTCATGACCCTTGGAGGGTGTTGGTCATTTGTATGCTTCTCAACCGGACTTCTGGTAGACAGGTATCAATTATTTGCATAATAATTATTTGTATGCATAACCTTAGATGTTTAGCATAGTTTATTTTTCATTTCAGCCCTTTGTTTTACTCTTGGCCTGAGGTAGGCACCATATACCGGGCTTTTATATCTGTTTATTTGAAGGCACAAAATTGTCTCTGTCTCTTATATTTGTAGCTGTTATATGGTATCAGTGTCATTCATCTGTGTTTATCTGCAATTGAAGACACGGTAAAATAGGGGCTATAGTTGTTGTTATGCCTTTCTAAAATGTTTTATGTGGGGTTACTATTGCCATCTTCGAAATGAAATCTCAGACGTTAATGTTTATCCTCTTTGGTACTCAGGGAATTATGTTTCATTCTCTCTTGCTCTATGAAAATTAGGGTTTATCTTGCAGTGAGTGGTAGAATTGTTGCTTCTAATAAGAGCCGGATGACTAATTTTATAGTGATAGTCATGTTAGTCCAAAGTTCTCAGGAGTGATAATCTCATTGAAATTAATATTTAGTTCTCCCGTCTTATCAGCGAATTGCCAGATTTGCAGCAATTTTTATGGCTTATATATACCTATCACGTGAAAGGAATATTTAAAACCTATGTATGCACGATATAGTATGTAGTTTTGTTGCATTATTTTTCCTCTTTGATTTTTTTTGTTGAACTCGGTTAACATTCCATATTTATAATATGGTTTTGAGAGTTTAAAAGGTTGTGGTCAGTTAATGTTGAATTTTCTGCAACATGTACTCTTTTCTGGGGACTCCAGTCAATCTGGTAAATCTCCTTGTAATCTCGCCTAATAAAATCTCAACAACCTGCTGCAATTTTATGCTTGGCAAGTAGCATATCATGACTTTCCCCAAGTAATTCTTTGGGCCTTTGTACAGAGCCTCTTAATGCAGATACGTGGTTCTTGTTATTGCAATACGTAGATCATAATTCTTAGCTGAATAATATTGTGATCGTAGTTTTGGAGAGTCAGCCATTATTTTCTATCTTAGTATTAGTAGTATCTTTGTATATAAGTGTAATGTAACAACAATTAAGCCTAATATTAATATATTTCTTGAAAGAGGAGTGCTAGCAACTCTAACACTCGTAATACACCCGACAGTTTGTTAAAATTTATTGGAAACTACAAAGTTAGGAAATATTCATAAAATAAGCAGTAAGACCATATTTGTAATTGCAATAAATTTTAGCTAATAGTAGAAATTGTGTTCAGAAGAGTGTGTTGCTACCATTTCTCCTTTTATAAGTTGACAAGGATTAATTTTATAAGTGAAAAAATGATGCTGGGTTGTTAATTAGTTCTTCATTCTTCCTTATAGAATGGCTAACCATGGCTTATATTCTATGCACCATTTCTTATGAATGATGACATGTTGGCTTGATAAATAGGTGATCATTTAACAAATGAATGAAATCAGAATTCAGGTGTCAAGTTCATGACGTGTTTCAGAAGAGAAAAAAATTAGTTTATGGATTTGTGTATAGAGTATTGAGGAATATAGATGCCATCCTTTTCATATCTTGAGGGCCTTTTGCTTGATTGCTGTTAACGAAGAATTTTCAAACTTACTGGGGTGACATTTAAAACCCTACAAGTTGTTTTACCTCACATTTTTACTATGTCCACCTTTAATTATTTGCTTTCCATTCTATCCATGTTTATTCTTCAAATTGGGTTTCATTTCAATTGTAGGGTAACCAGTGAATTAAAGTCTTGTGTGTTTTAGTATAGTTATCTCAACTAAACTACGAAATTTAGACCATGGTTTCTATGGCAAATTTGAAGTATTACAAAAGGCATATGGTCTCGCATTGCTTACATCACACACTCTCAAAGAGTTTATATACCAAGGCACTCCTTACACTTCCAAAGTGGGTAGCAAAGAGGTGGGCCTCGTGCATATCATTTGGGCTTTCTATGCACGGTTCAATTCAAATTCTGCGAATTCCACCCCCACTCCGCCTGTGCAATAAGGAGGTCTAGGTTCTTTTTACCAGTTTGTTTTTTCCTTTTGCCTTTGGTTAATATAAACCCTAAAGCCTTATCTGGATTTCCTTATATTTTGGCCTTGTGAATATTGGACCCTTGGTCTTCCCTCTTCATCCCTTTATTCCGTACCCTGATCGCGTCATGTGCCTCCACTTTCTCTACCTTTCCTTTTGTAACCTACGCAATCATTGGTGCTTGTGACTATGTAGATCAAGTCTTCACTCCCAATAAAAGGTGTCTCTTATCTTGGGTTCTTTGCTTTTACAAGCTTGCTTGCTAGTTTTGTGCTCCTTGTACCTCTCGTGAAGTTCTAATTGTAGTCTGGAGGGTATGTGCGACACATAACGGATAAGTCCTTAAGATTAGTGTTCATCTACGTCTCAGGAAACTTAAGGGTAGTGCTCATCCATGTCTCAGGAAACGATTTGGCTCATGTTCTCAGTCAGCCTTTACTACAGTTTCTTCTGCCATTGTTTTCTTGGAAATATTTGTTTCAATTTCTTACCTACTCTAATCTTCAAAGTTTCCTCCTTGCCAAAATCATTTGAAGTCCAAAGCTCCTTCTAGTATTTTGTTTGGACGTCTATACATAACAGGATTGTCATATATAACTTTCTCCAAATTTTAGGTATGTTTCTTCCGGTGAATAATTCAAGAGTGTTGGTATCATGTATTCTTCCGAGTCTTGCTTTCACATTGGTTGTTGAAATTGGATATTGAGTCCATCAATTTAGTGCGTGTTTGGCTTGACTTTTGAAGCCTTAGATCCACGTCAGTTAGGTAGGAGCACTGTTTGAGAATGTGTTAAATTTAGGAATCATAAAGCCTAGTCAATCCGTCTTAAAGAAATCATTTCATAGTTGTCATTCAACCCTGAAAATTATGTCAATAGAACTAGTAGTTATTGGCAGAGTTGAACTTCTGCTTTTCCTGAAAACAACCTCATGCATTTGTGGTTTCCTTTCAATTAAGAAGGACCATTAGATGTAGTGTAAATCTTGAAATTATATCTACATGTACTGATGGATTATTTTTGCAAAATGCAGACAAAAAAAATTGTGTCAGACTTCTTCAAGTTATGTCCGGATGCAAAAACTTGCATAGAAGTTGCAAGAGAGGAAATAGAAGAGACAATAAAGACTCTAGGTTTTCAACACAAAAGAGCAAAAATGTTACAACGTCTCTCTGAGGAATACTTGGACGAAAGCTGGACTCACGTAACTCAATTGCATGGGGTTGGGAAGTAAGTCATTTTTGTGTGCACTCTTTTGGTCATTATTTATATGCAGTAATTACATATTACCTTGATTGTGTGTGTGTTTTTGATTGCTTCTGTTGTTGATGATACTGTGGTTCTTTCTTAATCAGGTATGCAGCAGATGCATATGCTATATTTGTTAATGGGAAGTGGGATAGAGTGACACCTACAGATCACATGTTGAACTATTATTGGGAATTCCTCCGTAGAATCTATCAAGCATGAATTGGAATGAAATTTCTAATTTTGCTATTTTTTCTGTCTTTTCTTTTCGTATCAGTTAGAAGAGGGTTTTCCCTCTCTTTATGGAACCACAAGTCTAAGTTTCCAAATTGTAATGTTTTGAGGAACAATGTGCTAAGCATGACCTACAACATTTTGCATAGGGCTTTTTATTTTACAGATAACTATTTATGCCCATCACTATAGCTAAATTGTTGAAATTCAGTTTCTTTTTGGATCATGTATGTTATTTTTCATTTTAAAATGTACAAAATTATGTTTCTTAATCGTACTATTCATATATATATATATATATATATATATATATATATATATATATATATATATATATATATATATATATATATATGTATGTATATTCCTTTATTTGATGACTACACAGATATCTCAAACTTTCTACCCTCATTCTCAGTCCACCATATTTTTTTATAACTTATTAATTGTCAAATCTTGTCAATTTTTAAATTGCTGGTAATTTTTTTATCCAAAAGTTCATGTTTTATATATTTTGACATCTTAGTTTAATAATTTAAAATACATGTATCATTTATTATCACATGAAAAATATTATTAAAAGAATAAAAAAAAACAGAAAATCAGTAGAGGATCCAAACATCTCAAAAATATAAGACAAAGAAGATAAGATCTCTTATACATAGGAAGTTTGCCTCTATTATGAAAGAAACCCAAACTAATTAGGAGACAAAATAGAAGACTTAGAAGATTCTATCTTACTTTTTCAATTTTATTTACTCTTCTATCCTAATTTTATTATTTGAATATCTGCGGTACTTGATCATTCTATTATATAATAATAATCTTTCTAAAGTTTACGCTAATTAAAGGTGACATGAAATGTCATGTCACAGGAAGAGATGAATTCTAAACTGTGAAGAGTTACAACTTTGAGTCCTCTAACCAATTTAACATTGTTGGTAATTTTTTGTATCTTAATAACCTACATTAAATACCAATTTTTGTTTGAGATAACGCTTTTAGGAACTATATAGATTGAGTCAAACATTTTCAACGATATGAAAGGATACGTAATCTAACTAGTTTTTCTACCCATGCAATGCACGGGGTTTTTGTAGATGTAATTTTTTTGGTAATGATAATGAACAATAAGTGCTATCCAATAATCTATATAATGAAAATATGATGTCTTTAAAAATTTATCAAGTGTAAGATACATAAAATAAATCAATTAAGAACCTAATAAAAAACATATTGTTGTTGCTTTGAGAAGCATTGTTGCTCTATTTCATTTTTTCTTTTGTTGTCTATTTTTTTATCTGCAACAACCAACAAAAAAAAATGATTGATACAAATAAGCACTTTATAACGAAGTGTTACCAAATTACACCTCTTTGTTCAAGCTGTTTTCAATGATAACAATTAAAGAAGCAAAGATATAAATAAGTTAATCTATGTTTATACAAATGAATAAGTTAAAATAAGAATAAAAACTAATTAATTGCATACCTATAATCTCTTTTTTGTTAAACAACTTCAAAAATTTCTTTGTACACAATGTTTTTAGTTGTGTTGGAACCTGTTTTCAAATGGTTGTATGACTTCAAAAGTGCAGGATATAAACAGAATAAAAATAAATCTTTGATATAAGAAGAATTAGGTAATAAACAGAAGACTCACTAAACTCCAATCCAGTTAATGAATGCCTTTGTATAACAGTTTGAATAATTTATCATTGTCAAGTTCGAGTAAAAAACATATACATAGTAAAAAATATCAATTTCAGCTTAGTTAAGTCCAATCAAACCTGATATGTTGGTACTTTCAAAAGCATTGTTGTTGTGTTTAATTTGTTTGTTCTGTTGTCTTATTTTTCATCTGCAACAACAAAAAATTCACTGATACAAAAGAACACTTTATAAAGAAGTGTTACCAACTTACACCTCTTTGCTTAAACTGTTTTCAAACTACATTTGTAGAATGAGATGTTACAAACTTACATCAATGTTTATTACTTCTTGAATTCAACCTTTGTTGTAACACCATCTTGCATTTTAAACAATGATTTTTCTCCAGTCCAAAATAGAACATGCAATACTTTGAAAGATAACAATTGAAGAAGAAGCAAAAAGATAAATAAGTTGATTTATGTTTATACAAACAAATAAGTTAAAATCCAAATAATAAATAATAAATTACATACCTATAATCTCTTCTTTGTCAAAGAGTTTAAAAATTTTCTTTGTACACAACGTTTTTAGTTGTGTTCCTAACATTTCCATCTTCATCTAGTATAAGTATTTTCAATCCTCTTTTGATTTTTACTCTAGAAATAACAACATATAGCTAGCCATGTGTGAATACGGGACGTGGAAGATAAAGTCTGACTCTAGAAAGAATTTGTCCTTGACTTTTGTTAATCGTCATTGCAAAGCATAAGGATATCGGAAACTGTCTTCTTTGAAATTTGAAAGGCAACCCTGAATCAGATCGAACTAAATCCATTCTTGGTATAAAAAATCTGTCACCAATGTTTTTTCCAGTAATTACAGTTGCAGAGATTACATTCTTGCCTAAATGGTTAACTTGCAATCTTGTGCCATTGCAAAGACCTTTCGCTTGATCAATATTTCTTAAGAGCATAATTGGCACACATGTTTTTAACTTCAGTTTATGATTTGGTATCCCTGAACATTTGATATCATTTAAGAATTCAGATGTAAACCATTTAGATTGAACTTCATCTTGTTCATTAGATTGACAAGGTGTATCTGAACTTAAATAAGTTACCTCTTCACCACCTAATAAAGACAACATGAGTTCATTTACTTCCTCTACAAAATTAGTTGTTGGGCACAAGATTGCTCCATCATCAAAATAACCGGGCTTCATCATGTTAACCACAAATTGAGGATAGACAAATTCAACCAATGACAGTAAAGGTAACTCTATATTTGCAATCAGCAGCTGTTTTGGAATCTCAACCATGCACTCACCATTCTCATTTAAATCCATGTCTCTATCTCCAATCTTCAATATCCAATCAACAAATTCTTTGATATCATTGGCTATTTGAGTATCTGTTGTAGTACTTAATCTCATGTTCTTTGAGAGTTTGAGCACTTGACAACACTTCCATAACTCAAAATACTTGGTTGCTAATTTGATGATATCAAACCTAGATCCTTTCTTGATAGCAGGTAAAATTTGCCTGAAATCACCTCCTAACACAACGGCTTTACCACCAAATGATTTGGCATTATTGGCATCATCAACATTTTTCATAATATATCTTAGTGTTCTATCAAATGCTTCAAAGCACATTCTATTCATCATTGGTGCTTCATCCCAGATAATCAGATTGATTGCCATCAAAAGTTTAACATGAAGACTACCTTGAGCTATGTTGCAAGTTGATTCATCATTAATTAACAATGGGATGTAGAAGGTAGAGTGTGTTGTTTTTATACCAGGAAGTAGTAAAGAAGCAATTCCACTTGATGCTACGTTCAATACAATCATGCCTTTGCTTCTTAGAGCAGCTGACAATGTCTTTCACATAAAATTTTTCCCTGTACCACCATAGCCATATAAAAAGAACAATCCTCCCTTTCTTGAAAGAATTGCTGTCATGATATCCTCATATACATGAACTTGTTCATCAGTGAGTGCTTTTAACAAAATGTCATGTTCTTTGGCCATGTCTTCTTTATTATATTGCAGCTCATCAACAATAAATATATTCTGGAATATATGTAGATCTGAAATATCAAGTTGAGGTAATGAAGGATAATCTTTCAAACATCTACCATTTGACATTAGCATTTCTTGTATTTGAAGCAGACAAATTTTCTATAATTTAGCATCTTTAATTTGAAGACCTGCATCAAAAAGTTAATGCAATCAGAAATTATATTTCTATTAATTTAAAGAAATGACAATATACAATACCTGGTAAGTTCAACTCCTTTCTTTTTCGGTACAAAATTCCATCACATAAGACACTCCAAGTAGAATTCTAAACTACATCAAGTTTAGAAATTGTATTCATCGACAACAAAGTAACAAATAATCTTCTAAGTTGATAGCCAGAAGCAAATTCACTTGCTTCTTTGATTGCATCAATATATTCTTTGTCGTCAGTCAACAATCCCAAAGCATAGAAAGCTTCTTGGTAGGTTTCAAAAAATTTACCATCAATGGTCTTTATGTTGTCATAATCAATACAACCTTTTTGAATGGTCAATAATATCCTCAAATAATAAAGGTCTCCAAAGCCAGGAGGAATATAAGTAAGTCTACCAATGTTGTAGCCTTTCTTCCTTGGTTTCCATTCTTTTTCTTTAGCAAACCACACAAATTTGCTTGGAAATTCAGAATAAGTCAATTCTTTTCCTTCTGTATAAATTTTGTTAGCCTCAAACCAAGCTAGAAACATTGTGTTAGCATTTTCTTATCTATTTAAGACCACATTAATATCATCATCATCTTTAAACAAAGCTGATTGTTGGCTAAGAAGATGGAATGTCAATCTCTGAACAGGAGGCCATCTATGATGGATGTCAAAAGCAAATATTCGCCAAGCTGCTTCACATGGTGATGATAGATACCTACAATCGTAATACCTCTTGATCTCATCAATAATGTTTGATTTGTCAGATTCTGAAGAGTTGTTGCTTATTTTAAGAGTAGCTCTGTCAGGACCTTTGTTCACACAGTAGAACAAATAGTTTATTGAATTGGTCTTGTTGCAATACTCTGTACTGACGTGAGCTTAATACCTCATTAGAAGAGGTGGATTGTAAGGAACAACACTTCTATTGTCAAGTTTAATTCCATTCTTCTCAACAAATCTACCATTATCAAGTCTTCTATAGCATGGATATCCTTCTTCATCAATTGAAGTTGAAGATGAGAATTTTTTTGGATAAAATTTATAACATCTACCTTCCTTCATGCACGGTTAATTATATCTTGCAGGTCCGCATGGCCCATGGATCATGTAACTTGAAACAACTTTTTCCAATTTGGGGTACAAATCCATATTGGGCAATTCAGCTGATATTACTTTATAAATATCAATTGGATTTTTCAATTTGCTTTCTCCATCCAACCACAAAAGTATATGGACATGAGGTAATCCTCTTTTTTGGAATTCTACTATGTACATTCCTGGATATATGAAAAAAAAATTGAAATTAGTTGTAAGAATTTCATTTCATCAATATCTTCACCATGTATATTATTTGATACAAAACATACCTATAGTGGTTTTTCCAAAGAAATCCTTCTTTTTAAAACATGTCATCATTTCATCAAGCTTGATTTTGAAGACTCTACATACAATATCAAATATGTCTGAAGCGGATAACCTTTTGGCCAAAACAAATTGTCTTATTTGACTATAATTCACATTGCATGTTATAGTAATGAAAAAATCATGATATCCAATTTTTTTACAAATGGCCATAACATCTTGACAATTGTTGAACATGTACCTGGTACCACTAGTGAATCAAGCATGCAAGACAATAAGTCTTCCAATTAAAGAAGGATTTGTCTCTCCTCTATTAACAACCTCTTGTATTCCATTAAGAATATCACAATGAATTAACTTCTGATTAGCTCTAATGAAAGACAACTGTTGTGCTTCAACCATTGTATAGCAATAAACCAAAAACTGTTGGAACAATCGGCATGCATTGACAATATTACCAGATTCTATAGATCTTTGTTGTATTCTGAATGCAATAAATTCTCTCAAAGAAATTCGAACTCTCACCCTTGATTTACTTTTTGAATGAGATTCTCTTATTGGAATATCTTCTTCATAACCATCTTCTCCATATGGAAACATGAGAGGATATTGCAGTGGAATGAAAGGAGTGTGAGTTTCATGTAGTTCTGTCAATTCACCAGAATAATTTTTGACCATTATATCTCTGCCTACATCTATATTGGCAAAATCACCAACTATCAGTGCAACTATTTTATCACATGAAGGTGTGTTGTAGACTCTAGGGTCTTTGTTTCTGCCTCTAAATAGTCTTAGGGTGAAATCTGATTTCATATTTTACAGTGACAAATCACTAACTCTTCTAAAATATTTAGCAAGAACATTATGATTTTCAATCATTTTATCAAATCAGCAACCAATGATTCATCTAGAACAGATTCCTTACAGTTTGACCTAAAACATAATTAACGGAATAGATGTCAACAAATGTATTTAAATATTTAATTTAAGCAACATAAAGCACATGTTAACTAACCTGAAATGCTTCATTTTGTTACTCATTTCATTTTCGGTATCATATATGTACAATTGTGCAAACTTTGACTTTGATCCATCTTCTGGCAATAAACTACCAATATGGTGATAGTTCTGTCCATTAATAATAAATTGTGGTTGAGCATAACCATTGTTCATTGAAGCATCTATCTTACCACCAATTGAAGTAAATGAGAACATGTTGTTGTATATTATTTTATTCTGTAAAAATAGTTTGCTTCTATGATCTTCACCATTTAACAAAGCTTGAAGTAGATTAGGTGTTTTTTTTAATAGTGGAAGTTCCACTTTTCGCTTTTGCCAACACAATGAGAATTGAACTTCTTTTGAGGTGTTACATTTTTCTGCTCTTTCTTCATACCAAAGTTGAGTTTTACAATATTGACATTCCAAACAAAGTTCTCCAATATTAAGAAGTTCTAAACATCATTAAAAAGCATTAGCATGAAATGCATATATTTACTGTCAAATTATGTACAATTGGTGTTCGTTTACCTTGCAACTTTGCTTTGCAATACAATTCGTTTGTACTTGTAGTATCTGGTTCAATTGTGGTCAAATGACATGCATTAAATTAATGATTCAAATTATGTAGTTATTCACATGACTAAGTTTGGCATTAAATTTGTGAATTACCTTCATTTGTTATTGTTGCTGAAGAATCATTTGTTGTGTCTGAACCATTTTGTTTTGTTGTTGTTTCATCATCAAGACTGAATATGTTTTGAAATGATTGTATGACTTGAAAAAGATATTTGACAACCTTATTCTTAGAGACATAATAGGAATCATTTACAACTTCAGATGTTCCACCTATGGAAAAGAATTATTAAAATACTTTACTTACATGCACTGCCATTATCATTATGAAGATTGATATATATCAGTAAAAACCTACTTACCTGCACTACCATTGTAATTATTTCGTCCATTGTTTCTTTGTCTGTTATTGTTAACAACTGTACTGACTAAAAAAACAAATTGATATAAATTTTAAATTCTTTTTCTTCATGGAATTAAAATAGGTATATAAGAAATTAGAATGAATGTAGAAATATACCGAAAGTACTGTTGTATGTTACAGTAGAAGCTGGAGATTGTGAAGTGATTAAGTTTTGTTTGATTTAATTGTGAATTACAGTACTGGAAGAACTTGATATATTGTTTTCAGTCACTACATTCAAATGAATCTTATGTTATTATTTATTAAAATGAGATTTGAGGCATATTATTGAACAACCAACAAATATCATTCACCAATTGTTGTATGAAATATTGCATTCATATTCTGAAGGTTGTTCATGTTATTCTGTAGATCTGTAAAATTATTATTGTAAAAGTAGTGAATGTAACAAAATAAACAAAAATAGTTCATTCATTGATGTAAGAAGAATTTCTAAAAAAGTAGGTTAGAAACAGAAGACTTACTAAGATCCAACTCTTGTAATGGCTTCCTCTGTATAGCCTTTTCCAATAATTTTTCAGATTGACTTATTTTATCTGTCATTACAACAGGAAACATATTTCATTATGCATCTATGTTGTGAAGTTCCAATTGAAAAAAAAATTAAAGTTATTTATAAAAAGGAAACCTGATATTTTGCTACTTTGAGAAGCATGGTTGGTATATTTAGTTTTTTTTCTTGCATTCTCTTCTTTGTAATCTGCAACACCAAAAAATAAATAAACATACAAATACATAATTTGTAAAGACATGTTTGTTGAAGCCATTCTCAAACTACATGATTAAAATGAGATGTTAGATTACTTCTTGCATGCAACCTTTCTTGTAGCTCCATCTTCCTTCTAAGCCTTGCATTTTTGCAATCGTTTTGCTCCATTTTAGAAAAAAAAATGGAATACTTTGAAAGGTTACAATGGAAGAAGAAGCAAAAACAAAAATAAGTTGACTCAGTGGCTGCAAAAGCTTTTACTGTTTTATTCCTATATTGGTGAATGTATTTCTTAAACTTTTTTTTGACATTGTACCTCTAATCACTATTGTGAAAAGATAAATGTTTGTAATTGTAATAGAAAAGCAATTGTAAGAGTATAAAAAGTTTTTATCAGTAGATAAAGATTAAAAATAGAAAGAGCATGCAGTGTTGACTGTTAATAGATCATAATCAATCATATGAATAGGAGTTCTTTCATAGTTGTTTTGTTCTTGCAACTAACAACACATTTCCTTTTTATGTAGGTACAACAACACATGTTTTTTTTATGCAAGTACTATATATAGTACAACAAAGAGGACAATTTCATAGCAACTTGGTTAAAAATTTTGTGGTCAAACATTCAGCAATTTTAATATGATTATTTGTCAATCTGATAACATATTATCAGTATCTGCACATCCTAAAGCAACATACATCCATACATATGATAGATAAGTATGATAAATATGATGATAGACTACCAAAACATAAATCGCAGAGGAAATTCAATATTCAGATTAAAAGAAGTTCAATTAAAATGGTTTTCTTGATAATATATGAATGAAACATACAATAATTATATACAACACACCAAAAACCATCCTCCAGCTTTTTAGTTATCAATATGATCATACATCTTTTATTTACAGTACCAAAATAAGGTCTGAGTGTAATTATTAATTTTTTGCTATAATATGTGTCACTTTAAATCAATGTTTAATTAAACTTTCATCATAAACTATTTATTTGCATGCATAGAATTTGAGAGAAGCTTCAAACTAATTTCATTAATAAAAAATAAAACTATACATATGCATTGCTGAAAATATAAAAAGTTCTAAGTTGATCAACTACATAAGTAGTAGACATAAAAACAAAACTATTGTTACTCGGCAGTTCCAAAAAACAACATAAAACAAACTCTAAATTAAAAATTACAATATGTCAGCACTTTGACACTCTGATTGCTTTTCATCTGGTCTACTTCAAACACTAGGTCAATAGTTTCATCAAATCCATGAGCAATACAAAATTTCTTCCAGCCACTTCCAATTTTGTTAGACTTCTTTGGATGATTTCTCAACAGTAGTTTACACTTCACTATTTTGCATAGTCCATGAAGAACAATGTTTTTAAATATTCCTTGACGAAGATAATTGCCAAAATCAGCTGGAAAATCCTAACAAATTTAATGAAATAATAAAATTAAATATAAACTAAAAATCAAGGAAATATATGAAATATAAATAAAAAGATAAATATAAATCTACAATAAACATCCACTGAGTAATTTAAATGAATTTCACCATATAGCTAGCTTGGCATTGGTATGGATTTAACAACAAAATTGGATGCAACCATTAAAAAGTCATTCTGACCTCTTTACAATCTTTGAGACCTTGAATGGTTGTCCTAGGTGTAAGCGTTAAAAAGTCATCTTCAACAGTATGTTTGGAACTCTAAGAAAGTTGAGTTAATCCTTGTGATGGAGATTCAGTGTTCTCACACATTCTGTGAAATAAAAATTAAAGTTAAGACAATGAATATAATCGAAGATTTGAAAGTTATAATAAAATGAAGAAGAATTTTAATATTACCTTGATTTTAGTTTAGATGCCTCCTTGAAGTCAACATTGTACTTAATCCTAGTGCATAACTTACAATTTTGAACTTGAACCTTATCTAAATTTAAAAATATAGTGTATGTGAAACTAACATCGAATAAATAGTAATAAGAAATGTATAAAACTAATAAAAAAAGTTTACCTTGAAAAGTTTTTACTTTAGCAAACTCTATACTTATTGTAGTGTTTTGTACTTCTCCACTTGAAAGAAATACATTTGGTTCATCCACATAAATATCAAACAAAGTACATTCTATTTGAAACCTAAACATTGAATAAATTTTATGTGAAATCATTATTTTAACAGGAAGAAGAATGTATGTATTATACTTTATAACTAAAGTACCCATCAGCTTTTATGGCAATGGCATTTAATTTTGTTTTCTTTCCATCAAATTGCAATTCTCTTTCAGTGCCCACTCCCACCAGTAATCCCAAGATATCTACATAACTATTCATAAATATCATATCAAATATTTTAAAAATAAATCACATAACAATAAATAATGATACAAAAAAATGGTACAAAAACTATAAATATTAACTTACCCACTAAATAATCAGTATCAAATCCAGTAGTGGTCAATAATGACAAAGGTGTGTATTGTGGTTTGATATTTGGAACCAAGTTAGCATGAAGCAAAGAAACTTTTGTACCAAACTGGAAATTAATCTTATAAGGGTGGTGTGTAGTTCTGTATATTCCACTATTCAGAGTCACATTAAAATTTTGGATGATATAAACATGGCTTTCAGATATTTCAGTCTGAAATTTGTAAATTAGAGTACGTCTAATGGACACATTTATTTTACCACCCTGAAAAAACTCAATATAATAAACATGTTTAACGTACACATATTTTCTTCATAACAATGATGGAAAACAATTAAACGCAATATTACCTCTTTGTCTTGAATAACCAACTCCATGGAGAAAGAACACCTTGTTTATTGAAATCTGAAACAAACCATGAACGTATGACCCTAACAATGATATTCCAGTTATCCTTTTCCGGAGTAACTTCGCTTAGGTTTTGGCTTTGCTTTTGAACTTCACAGAGAGACATATTGAACTCATAACAACGATATTCAAAAATGAGAAGTAAACAATTGAGTATTAGATTTGTGACATATTTATACTAATATAGATAAAATAAATAAATAAATAAATAAAGATAACTAAAACAAATATAATAAATAAAAAGGTTAAAAGCAGGTATAGAGTTTCAACTTTTTTTTTGGGTCAAACCATGAAAAAAAAGTAAGGATTAATCATAACATGGATTTGGCAATTCTTGATAAACTAAAGGTTCATATGTTAGTTGAGTGTAAACTTTCAAATGGTAGAAGAATGAAAAAAGGACAAAAAATTTAATTGATGTCATACTAACATTTTGTTGTGAAAACTGCGAAAAACAGCAATTGATGTCACAAACCATTAAATATTCATATTGATGTATTCACAGGTTTCATAGAAAAGAACTATGATGAACATAAAGCATGAAACAAATTATTTAAAAATGAATACATAATTTGTTGGCATGATGTATTGAGTAGTGAACCATTAATTGAAACACTAAGGTGGAAACAACGCAGATCTGCAAATACATATTGGTGTATAAAGCATTCAACAAAGAAGAAATCAAGAAAGATGTTATTTCAGAGCTACAAAATAAATGGACAAACCCTAATTATGTAGAAAACAACATATCAATTGCATAATTTTTGGTATTTTCGTTTTTCAAAGAAAAACTACTATATTTGTAAACAAAAACAAATGAAGTACATACCTTTGGTTAAAGATGGGTTGTAAGAATCTCATCCTGCTAGTGAAAAGTAATTTGGCTGAAAACTTTTTACAATTCTACAAAAAGTAAAGAAGAAGTGTTGTGCACAATAAATTTTATGTCAACACAACAGATAACATTTCAATACTCATATAAACTTCCTAGAGAAGCCAAATGTCTTGGATGATTTAATTTAATAACATATAAATTAATATTTTAATAAATTAATATTCGTATAATAAAAAAAGTAAAGATATGACTGATTGGTGCATATTAATTTACAATAAAAAAAATCTTGTGGAAGATGTAAAAAGGTACTCGAGCAGTGCAAACAGTCATATCATTCCACAGTTTAAAAATCAGATTTTAAAACTTATTAAAATTTAAAAAAATGAGAATGAGAATTATGACTATTGTGTATGAAACAACTTTTGCAAAGTCTTATATTCAATAAATAATATTTAATATTTAAAATGATATCAATTATTTAAAAAAGACAAAATCAATGATATGACATTTTGGTCTCTGACATTAATTAACTAGCAAAGATATTCGTATATGGAAGAAGATATGGAGCAGTTACCATTAAATAACTTTGGAAAAGTTGAAAATAGGAAGACTTAAACACACACACACACACACACACACATATATATATATATATATATATATAATAAAAAACCATAATAATTCATACAAAAATTATAGAAAATTAATCTGTTAAAATAATATAGTTCATGGATGATTTCAGTGGCAATGGTAATATTCATTGATATTAAGCAGAACATTAACATCCTTGTTTGCTTTTTCACCGTCAACCTCGAAAAGATTAAATCTTTTGCCTCTAGTCCATGAACGTCACGAAACATTTTCCATCCACTGCCTATCTTCACAAATTTAGCTCTAATCAACAACTTGCATGGAACTTATGATTTTGGACCGTAAACCACAATGTTTGACAATTGACTATTACGAAAATATTTACATAAGTCTGAATTCAAATCCTGTAAAAAAAAAAGAAACAATAGTAAATAAAATTGAAGTTTTATTAAACAGTAGATAAAGAGAAGATAGAAAGCTTGGTCTACAGATTATAAAAATTATAGGAAAAAAAGGTAAGAAACCTCACCAAAAAGCTTTCTTTGCAGTTGTATTTAGAAAGCCTAAACTCAAAATGAATTAACTTAGACCTTGCTAGAAGAGCATTTGTTCGAACATGACTTAGAAATTTATGAACATTTGATTTTGAACATTGTTCGTAATGGTGTATTTCAAAAGCAGAATTTCCAGTATGTCTTAAATAACATAGTTTAGGTGGTTGTAACTGCTAAAAATTTCTTAGATCACACCAGCCTTTAGTAATCCTGGGATTATAAATATCCATGTTGAAGGTAACATGGTGAACGTTACCCTTCTTATCAGAAATAGTCCAACGTGGACCCAATTCATGGCCTAATGTTCTAACAAACAATCAATTGACGAACCAAAAATCCTTTTCAAAACAGCAAGTTCATAAAAAAATAGTTAAAGAAACACAGAGAAGAATAATGGTAAATAATTTAATGTGTCAACTATTTGAAATGTATTATAAAAATCTGGTCTTCGATGAAAATAGTAAAGAATCCACCCTTCCACTTTCCAACAAGTATAGGTTGTTCACCAAGTATGCATTGTGTAATTGTCATTTGTTAAATTGGTAAGATAGATTTTTTTTAACAAAAGACGAACAATCTCTCAATGAATCGTATATAAAAGTTTACAACCATTGAAAAAGAGATCGTGTTCATTGAGATTGAAGTAGATGGTAATGTAGTGAAAAAAATGGTGATTTGAACATGCATACCTTTCTGTGATGGATAAGAACTTGTTAAAAAACTCAGTCTAATGTGAAATGTTGTAGATGATGATCAAAACCGATGAGGATGAAACATAGAACATAAAAGAGTGTTGGTGAAAAAATCTTAAATCTGAACATGCATACTTTTTGTAATGGAGAAGAACTTCTTAAAAAACTCAGTCTGTCGCTGGTAATGTAATGTGAAATGTTGTAGATGATGATCAAAACCGATGATGATGAAACAGAGAAGATAAGTTCAAAATGATAAACGTAAATGTCTTTTAAAATGTGAAGAGACGTATAGGTGATAAAAATGTGTTGGTGATAAAAATCTAAATTTTAAACATGCATACCTTTCTGTAGTGGACAAGAACTTCTTAAAATCTCAGTTTGTCGTTGGTAATGCAATGTGAAATCTTGTAGATGATAATAAAAATCGATGATGATGAAATAGAGAAGATAAGTTCAAAATGAGAGACGTAATTCAAGTTTGAAATGTGAAGAAAGGTTTTGGTGATAAAAATATTAAATATAACAGTTGAAAAATCTGAACAGTTCAATCATCATAATCTTGAGAAGTGAAAACCATAATGAAAAAAATTTATAAAAACCTGCACCGCGACCCAAATTCAGAATTCGTATTGATTAGTGGATTATTTTAATGTTTTAATCTGAATCAATTTAATGATGAAAACGTGTGGGAGATGATGGAGCAGTTGAAATATCTAGAACAATGTTTAATCATCATTATTTGGAGCAGTGCGAATATTAATGAGAAATATTGATTGACATGTTTATTCGAAGTTAATTGGAAGTAGTGTTCTAATGCGTTGGAATAAACAACGTTTTTGTAAGTGATTCGTGAGCAATGATAAATGGTGATTTTCCATGCGTTGTAACTTTTCATATTTATTTAAATTTAATAAATATTTAATATTTAAACTTGACTCTTGGAATGCAATAATTCTAAAACTTAATATTTAATGTTTAGGTTAAATTATTTTAATAAAAATAAATTAATAGCTAGTATTTAATGTATTTGAGTGACATTTAAATTTTGAATTTAGATGGAATCATAATTAATTATAATTAATTTAAAATATCATTAATATTTGTTTATAGTTATTTCAAACTTTTGATTTTCATTTATTTGACCAAAGAAATTCATAATTAAAATAATGACGTTAAATAAGCTAGGAAATAAAGAAAAAAACTATATAAGAAAAAAACTTCATAAGAAAACAACACATAACTTCATATATAGAAAGTTTAAATTAAAACACATATAACTATATATATATATATATATATATATATAATAACTGCAGATATTATAAGAAGCTTAAATTAAAATTACATACAAAATGCTCAACTTTACAGGCAATTTAATGGATACAGAATTTTTATATGTATGCTTGTTTTTTCACTTTCAACTTCAAAAAAGAACTTCACGGTGATCCTCTGCAGATAGTTGATGAAGAGCACAAAAATTTTTCTAGCCAGCTCCTATCTTAACAGACGTTGGTCTTATGATTACATTGGACTTCGCCCCTTGGTCCGTGGAGAACAACAGATGAAACTCCACTGTTTTCAAAATAACTCGCAAAGTCTTACTGCAAACATAATGTGAAGAGATATTACTTATTAAGAAGTCATTTAAATAAATATTAAAAAAATAAATAAAAAAACTAACCAAGCGTCTGGCTTGAAAGTAGTATCTCGATAGTTCAACTTGAAAATGAATTAACTTTGACATAGTTAAAGGATGACGAATGGCAATATTCTTTAGGAAGTTAGCTTGGATTCTTAAGTCTAAAGAACGTCTAGAGAAGTGGATTTGGAAAGAACAATTTCCCACGTATTTTAACACAAACAATTTGTCTGACTTATCTACATAGAAAGATCTTAAATCATTCTAGCCTTGGGTAATCATTGGAGTGTGAATATCCATGTTGCAGGTAACATTGTGAACATTTACATTTGTAATCAACAATGGTCCACTGTGGACCAATGTCCTTCCTATATTGTATTATGAACAGTCGGTCGACGTGTCCAAAATCCTTCAAAGATTAACATGTTCAGAATAAAGAAGTAAAAATAAAGATAAAAAAATGTGAAGGAATCAAAAAATAAACCTGGTCTTTTAGAAACATAGTAATGAATCCGCCAATAAGTTATATAGAAAGTATGGATTGTGGGGTGGGCATGGATTCCAAGGCAGGATAATAGAGTGGTGATGAAGAAGATTTGTAAGAGAAGAAAATTGGTAACACAAGAAAAAAAAAGATTTTTCACTTGTTAGTTGGTAATGAAGAATTACAAAAATTGGGAATATATAGAAAGAGAATAGGAGAAGTCATACTTGTTCCAAGAGTCTGTACGTACTGGTCAGCCTGCTTCGACATTATTGCAACTCCTTGGGAATAAACATTTTAAAAAATATGTAACAATTATAAGAAACAAACTCGTTAAACAAAAAATTATACAATATAAGCTTTATAAAATAAAAATAATAACATTAGAACAAATCCTAAAATATTAATTATCAAATCAAAACTCATAAAATGAATAATTGCAAATATTAGGAATATTTATAAAGAGAATAGCAGAAGTCATACCTGTTCCAACAGTCAGTACTTAATTGTCATCCTACTTCAAAATTATTGCAATTCCTTGGGAATAAACAACATAAAAATAAGTACGAATTATAAAAGAAACTCGTTAAATAAAAAAATTTACAAATACCAATAAATGCTCCATTAACTTTTAAGAAGATAATAACAAAACAAAAAATTGGACCTCTTCACTTCAAACATTTAAACAAAAAAAAATTAGCATCAAAAGAAAAATCACTTAGATAAAAGAAAATATCAAAAGAAGATGATTGCTTTGCTTGAGAAAGCTGAAAAATAACCAAAAACTACATAAAAATATGAACTTTACATACCATTTTCATTATGCTACGAAAAAGATCAAAGTTCAAATTTTTTGTTGTTTAAGACTCTTGCATGTCTTCGATCTATTGAACACCAAATCACTTAGATAAAAGAAAATATCAAAAGAAGTATATTTCTGTGATTGAGAAAGCTGAAAAGAAACCAAGAGGTGGGTAAAAATATGAACTTTACATACCACTTTCGTTCTGCAACGAAAAAGATAAAAGTTCAAGTTCTTTGTTGTTTAAGACTCTTCATTGTCTTCGACCTCTTCATTTCAAGCATTTAAACAAAAAGAAGTTAGCATTAACATAAAAATCACTTAGATAAAAGAAAATATAAGAAGAAGATGAAGTCTTTGCTTGAGAAAGCTGAAAAAAATCGAAAGCTGAGAAAAATTATGAACTTTACATACCACTTACATTCTGCAACCAAAAAGATAAAAGTTCAAGTTTTTTACTCTTTAAGACTCTTGCATGTCTTCGACCTCTTCATTTCAAGCATTTAAACAAAAAAAAAGTTAGCATCAACACAAAAATAACTTAGATGTAAGAAAATATAAGAAGAAGATGAACTCTTTGCTTGAGAAAGATGAAAAAAACCAAAAGCTGGGTAAAAATATGAACTTTACATACCACTTACATGTTTCTGCAACCAAAAAGATAAAAGTTCAAGTTTTTTGCTCTTTAAGACTCTTGCATGTCTTCGACCTCTTCATTTCAAGCATTTAAACAAAAAACATGTTAGCATCAACACAAAAATCACTTAGATAAAAGAAAATATAAGAAGAAGATGAACTCTTTGCTTGAGAAAGCTGAAAAAAAAATCGAAAGTTGTTTGAGTGAGAAAGAGAAATATGAAGCTGAATAGGTTGTGTTTGCCATGGTGTTATCTATGAGTGAGAAAGAGAGATGAAGCTGAAGATTATCTAGAGGCCATGGTGTTGTGTGCGACTGAGAAAGAGAGAGAATAACCGAAAGAATAGTCGGAGGCCATGGTGTTGTGTGTGAGTGAGAAAGAGAGAGAAGAAGTTGAAGAGGTTTGAATGTGTGTGAGTGAGAAAGAGAGAGAATAAGCTGGAGAGGTTTGAATGTGTGAGTGAGAAAGAGAGAGAAGAAGCTGAAGAGGTTTGAATGTGTGTGAGTGAGAAAGAGAGAGAAGAAGCTGGAGAGGTTTGAAAGTGTGTGAGTGAGAAAGAGAGAGAAGAAGCTGAAGAGGTTTGAAAGACGATGAGAAAAAGGTATTGTGTGTGGGACACGGAGGGTCACAAAAAAATAGTGTGACAGTGATTTGTTTTTTATTTATTTTTTATCTTCAAAATTCTTAGAGATTGACACGTAACCATATTTCGTGTTGTAGAAAGTAAATTTTGAATGGAAGTAGTTCAGAAATATTAAAATATTGAAGAAGTTGCCTTTTGTTAGTTTAGAATTGTATATAGTATTAGATTTAAGTTGTATTATTTGAATATTCCTTTTTTCATTTAATTTTCTTTTTTACATTAATATTAATTTAAAAGACTACTTGTACTATAACTTGTGTATTTTTTTCTATTTTTACTTAAGTTTATTTGTTGTAATTAAAAGTTAATTATTTTCTTAATTTAATTAAAAAGATTTTTTTTAAAGAGAAATATGAGTTTTTTTTCTTCAATTGTTTGCTATTAGAATATTGAACTAGGCAATTTCTTTCTACACCCATGTTTTCTACATGCACCCCATAGTTTTGAAAATACTGAACATTCCCTACGTTAATGATTTTAGGAAGTGAGAATACTAAAGAGTTGTCAGTGTGTAGTGGTGTCTTTGAGGTGGTTGTCAGTGGTGATTCTAGGTTCCCGATTCCTAGTGTTGATTGGTGATAGGAGTTGACAACATTGTGTAGATGAGTTTCTATTTTCCATCCTTTTTGTTTTATTTCTATATTGTGCACTACAAAGATTTTCTTTCTTTTTTTTAGAAGTTTTTCTTTTTTCTTTTTTAATCTGAAATGCAAAATTCAAAATATAAAATTTGTATTTCAGAATGCACAACCTAGAATATAAAATATATTGTGAATTTTACATTTTAGAATACAAAATTTGTATCCACTTATAAAAATTGTTCACAATCTCTTTTACAAATTAATAATGTTGGTCTCATCCTTCCTTTCACTTGGGATGCACCACCTCTCGTTCTACCATAACTTTGTATAGTACATAATTCTTACATAAACAAAAGCCACAATATATTAGCCAAAAAAACATATTTAAGTTTTACAAACACATTCAAGATCGTGCATTCTAAAAGATATCTTTAGGTCTGGAAATACATTCTAGGATGCATAATATTAAGAATGTAAATGATAAATTTAATATATTATGGATTGTGTAAGAAGATATTAAGCATATTTCCTAAGAGATAGAATGTTTATAAGGGGTGTATAAATTTGAATTAAATCCCAAGAATATAGGAATATATTTCCAAGTCCTTTTGTTTGTTATTTTCCCTTGAATATAGGAATATATTCCCATGAATATAGGATATCTAGTTCCGGTGTAAGAGTCTCACTATTAAAGAAGAGTTGGAGTAGTGGTGAGGTATCATAGTGAAATATCCTAACACAGTTTCAGAGATAAATCAAAGAAGTAAGGAGAGTTTTACTTGAAATGTTAGAGTTTGAAGGGAATTTGGACTTAAGAGGATTTTGAAGAAAAATTTGTAGAGTTGTTTAGAAATGTTGAGTATCTAGGTAAATGGAGATGATTATCTTGCTTTCTTGTTTTCTGGTTTTATTGTTTTCTTGGTTGAATGAGTTGAAAGTTCTGATTTCTTGAGTTCATGGATAATTGGGAAACTAGTTTTATGTGATGGTATGATTATATGATTGATGTGTGATGTGTCTCAACACAGGTGGACTATGTGTGAGAAATCCTATATGGGCAATGATACTTTGTGGACCATATGAAACTGTGTGTGAGCATGGGTGGACATTATAAGTCTCTGTGTGAGCATAGGTGGACTTTGTCAATCTCTATGGGAGCTCCTTCAGTCTCTCTGTGAGCAAGAGTGGACTTTGTAAGTCTTTGTGTGAGCATGAGTGGATTCGGTAACTCTCTCTGTGTGAGCATGAGTAGATGTAAATATTTGTGTGAGTATGAATTGGTAATCCTGTATGGGTTGAGATATACGATAAACTCTGGGGAATGAGTGAGAGGTTGGGAGCTCTTTGTGAAATAAAAAGTTGATACTTCCAAGTGAGCAAATGCCTAAAAACCATGTGGGAGTAATAGTTGGTAGTTTCACATTAGTAGGGTATATGGTAACTTCGTGTTAGTTAGTGGAGGTTTTGTGTGAACTTGGGACTTTGTGTGAGTCTAAGACCTTGTGCTACCAAATAGTGGTTAAAGTTTCTAAGAAACTATGAATGCATGCTCTACATTAAGATGCATGAACTACTATGTATAAGACAAATTAACACAAATATCACTTAAAATTGTCATTTCCCCGACAACGACGCCAAATTGTTAAATCCCTAGTCGCATAGATATCTATAAAAAAATCCTAAATTCTCCGTTTGTGTAGAGTAGGGATCAACCAAGGTGTCAATTCAAAGAAATGGCAAAAAATTTGAGTAATTCTAATGTTTAAATATGTCCTAATGATGAGGAATATGAATGGAACATATAACAATCACCATAAACAACTAAAACAATGCAAAATTACAAAAACCAAAATTGTTTGTGGAAAGTCCTAAGAGAAAATAATATGCATACTAAGTGTTTGATGAAATGTTTATGAGAACCCAAACTGTGTTTTATGCAAAACTAATGCATGGAACGTATTTCAATGAATATGGCTACATATGAAATGAATTAAGAACTTTCAACTCAATCAAAATTATCATAATTGCATCAAAAAAAAAAAAATTGGACAAACAATGCTCTAAAAACGTGACTGATTTTACAGCTTTATGGAAAATGAATGCTCTATTATGCAGATAGCTCTATGTTATGATATCAACGTAAACATAATATCAATATGAAAACATGTTTGAAACAATATTAATTGAAGATTAAAACTTAATAACAAAAAGAGTAATTGCAGAACAAAATTCATAAAATTAGGAACAAGAAAACCTAACTAAATGGTAGGAACTGGAAACAAAGAATTAAAGTTGGATTTGAATGCATAACCATGAACCAAATGTGGAAACAAACATGAAATATTAATTAGAATTGGAATTTAACAACATGAATTGAAAATCAATATTCAAACCTAAGAGAGAACCATTGGCACAAGTAATAACGAGAATAAGGGTCAAAGTTGGAAAATATGATTCAAGTATGCAAATTTTGGATTAAATGTAGATAGTATATTTCAAACAAGTTTCTAAAGCTAGAACAATGAATAAATTACACTAAAACTTCAAAAATTGAAACTGGAATGAAAAATTGCATTAAACCTATGACTAACAACATTAATAGTAGAAAAAAAATTAAAACAACTAAAATGGAATATGTGTGGTATATTAAGATGTGTAATCTGGATTAAGACAATAAAGAAATCAATCACAACCTTTCTTTCCCTAAACTTGACTAAGAATCCAATTCATGGGTTCATAGAAGATACGAGATCAATCAGAACACTAAAACGCAAATTCTATATAAAAAAATGAGTACAACTTGCAAGGTCAGAAAATAGCCAGCATATGATTGTGTTCACATCATTTTAAGTTCTAAATTACATTCAAGAATATGAAACATAGATACTAAATTGAATTAAACCAGAAATAGTGAATAAAAGGTATAAAATGAAATAAGGAACATTGTAGCTATGAAGAACAAGATGAAAAAGAGAAAACAAATATGAATTAAACCAATCAAACATCAGGAAACATCAAGAACTTGGACTGTAAAACTTGAATTTGCATTGAAAGCATATAGAACCTGTATCTGACTCCTAAATTAACCTAATACTAAGAAAGCCAATATTCTAAACAAATAATAAATGAACAAAAGCAAACCTTATATAGGCTTAAGAAAATTTGAAACTGGAAAATGAATGGGTAAAAATTGCCTATTACCGGTCATAAACTAATCAACTGATTGTACATACAAATCAACCTATTAAATTCACTTATGATCATATTACATTAGCTGGTTTTTCAGAGAGTGGAGTAACTTTTCAGATTTCTAAGCGTGAAAACAGTAAAACGCATTTGGAAAAATCTCTCTGAATCACATAGTGTGCAACTTGTGAGTGGAATATATTTTTTTTCTTGGAACATATTTTGCTTAGTAAAAAATTTTCATAGTTGTGATAATCGATTACTAGGAGTGAATAATCGATTATTACATGGTATTTTCTGTAAATCTTGCTTCATTTGAATAATCGATTATTACAGAAGTTTTATGAAAAATAAAATCTTCCCTGAGTGATCTTTGTGCATGCTTCTTTATGACTCTCTAATCTTAAGTCTTGCACACAATTTATTCACTAGTATATGCTTATTACAAAAGCTTAATCATATACATAAATAAAACACAAGTCTTCTAATATCTTTTGTCATCACTTTGAGTTCTTGGACTTGCTTTTATCATCATCAAAATTTACTCTCTAATATTGATCTTCATCATCTTCTTCTTTTGCCAACAATCTCCCCTTTTTTTTATGATAATCAAAATATGCTTTATAGCCTTTTGTAATACCCTACAAATTCACAACTATACAAGAGAAAAAGCATTAAATAGTCTTAAGGAGTCATGATTTGCTTTAAACTTTTCGCCCCCTTTTTTATCATAAACAAAAAAAAATGAATTCTCGAGATAACACCCCCTAAATCAGATAACTTAATAAAGTTGAACTCCCCTTAAATCAGACAATTCAAACAGTACTAAAAACAAAGGAAAAGTTATTTTATTAATTTAAAATTCAACACTCAAATCATCATTATCGTCAACAAAATAATGATCAAAATTTTCTTCTAAGTGCGAAACTCTAGTGTCTAAATTTATAACTAAACTACACACCTTCTTCATGCCTAGTTCCTTGAACAATGGACATTTCTTCTATCCTCTTACACATATTAGAAATATTTTTTTGCATGGAGGAGGAATACCTAACTACATCATTAGAAGAACCAACAATAGGAGCATCCTTCACTAGTGCAAGGAAGGGAAATGATAGCGGTTATCTCCACCTTTTGGTTGCGAGTGCGCACCTGAGGCATATACTACCAAGGTAAAAAGGTAGATCTTTATGCATCGGTTATGAACCCGAGGCATATTTAATAGTTACTACCTCGGTTTCCGCCTAACTGAGGCCTAACAGAGTATCAGGAATTAAAAAAAAATTGAATATAGTTTCTGCCTCGGGTCTGGTCCAACCGAGGCATATCAACATTTTTTTTAATCAAAAGAAAATTTTGAAATAACCTTCTGCCTTGGTATTGGTTACAACCAAGGCATAAAGGTATTTTTTTTTTAATTCTAGTCTTGTTATATTCATATCTAAGACATTTAACCTGCAAATTTTGAACCAGAAAACCAAAACCAGCCAAAAACAAAAGCCAAATGCTATTCAAACAGAAAATGTGACAAAATACTTAAATATTATTCATATTAATGTATCATTCATTACAATATCATATGCTTCCATAAACAAATATACCAAGTACTATTGTACATTTGTATAATGTACTTCGCCACAGCTATCCTTAAATATTTGATGGACTTGACGAAGATTGATGTAGTGGTACTGAACCTCTGCACACAAGAGAATAATTTAAATTAGTATATAAACTAAGACAAAATTGCAGATAAGTATTTGATATAGTGAAATTATTATTGTTTCCTAACCACTTATGATATGAGCACGTACAATGGTTAATATCCATTGCATTACACAATAACCACACTCATATGAGTCGGTTTGTAAATTACACTATAATGAATGCACAATTTTAAGTAATTGAGGAAGAAAAGAAATTGAATAATTATAATATTGTAGACCAAAATAGCAAACCTGGAGGCCAAACCATGCTAGCCTTTTTGTCATAGCAGTTGATTTCCCTAACAACATGTTATGTCCAACAATTGAACTATGAAAAATGTAAGGTGTTAAGATACAATTATAACTTGAGGTTCTTACCAATCTATAACTTGTCTGGGATGGTTAGGAGGAGGCTCGTGCAAGGAACAAAGCCACACAAAAATGTTGTCCTTCATGGAAATCACAACTAGTTGTCAATGATGCCTGCCATAAAAAAAATCATTATTGTACCTTAAAATAATATATTATAATTAGAAGTCAACAAACTACACTTACCTAGAAATATAGGGGACAAAATATACTTCCTTCCTTCGTCCAAAGCACTGGGTAACGTATGCTTGAATGTCATAAAATTTATTGCCTACATGAGTGAGTTAGGGGTCTATCAACCCATATACATCTCTTAACCCCATATTGTTACTGACACCAAACATATACCTACACACAAAAAAATTATTTAAGATAAGTTACTAGATAAATTAATTAAACATAATGAATAGTTTAGATGCTTACATCTTCCATAACTAAATAAGGGTAATATTTAGTTCTTTTGTCCCCGACACAAGCTCTAAGACATCTTGCTAATGCAAGTACATTAGGATGTCACTATCTCTCCCAAATACATCTGAATCCCATGGAACTACCATCGGCTTATCACTTATGATGTCAGCAAGCTGGTGTAATGCACCAAGAGGATCGTCCAGAGATATTGGGATCTTTATAGGTTCAAGACTTTCCACTTCATGCGACTGTTATTACATGGAAAAGACAATTTGATTGTGAACATAATTAACATGTAAACTTAAAATGCAGAGTACTATAAGGTGGGTTTGGGGATCCATACTGAGGGGTCAGAAATAGAACCAACCAAATCTTTAGACCAGGTAAGGAAAGACTGAAAGGCATGTTTCACAATATATACCTCATTTGTTGGCAAGGGAACTAAAGCATCTGGTACAATAACTTCCTCTACCATGACCTTAACCTCATCATCCATCAGCTCCAAACCATGAAGAACAATGGCTGCCTCAAATACTGTTCCACAAGCCACTAGTGTCTTCCTTGTACCATGCAGAACATATAGTTCACATCAATGAGTGTCGTCAAAGACAATATTAATGTTATTTTATTTAATCACAATTATGGAAGATCATAACTTTGCACAAAATGATTGTTAATTTTACCTATTGGGGGCACAAAAGGTTCTAGTTAGGGAATTAGTTGTAGAAGGATGCCTTAACCACTAAAATGTTGCTCGAATTGATGCATAACCCTTTTAGTGATTTGTTTTGTCAACCGTTGTGTCAGTTTTTCTTAATACTCAACACTATGTGTTCATGCCGACTCCTGATGCAACAACACACACCGAGGTGCTCAGGTCGTCCAATTGCTATAGCAAGAATATCATGACGACCTTCTGGAATGAAAGTACCTTGGGAGCTTTGCTCAACCAAGGAGCCCTACATTATAACAAAAGAAAATTAATAGAAAATTTGTATAAAATGATATTATTGTTTAAAGTAAAGTTAACTCTTACAATTTTTTCATATATTTCTCGTGCAGTTTCAGAAGTGTTGGTGCCCGATGATCGTAGATGGGCTAACTTCCACTTTTGGGGGCCTAGACTTTTCTTTTTTCTTCAATATCTTTTCTTCAAGCTTTCTATGCCCACCACAAGACAATAAGTGTGGGTTTTTATTTTGTTTACTTATCGCTTGGGCACTTATTGCGTGGTGAGTAAATCCAGTCTCAATCCATACGTTTATATACTGAAATTGTGTGAACAATTTCAGTAATCTTTAAATGAATGATCACCTCTTCTAGTTTATTGCACACATATCTAAAATTTCACAAAATTTTGCCAACATTTCGCATTGATCTTCAGGTTACACGAAATGGAAATGATTATTAACCACAATCAAATATGCGCCCAAAAATCAATACAAAACACAGTTGACAAATATTCATGAATATTGAGATATGTATATTAAAATAGACATATGCACTAATAAACTATTAAAAAGTTATTAATCTTCTTAAATTATCTAACCAAAAAATTCAAGATTGAATACATTTAAATTATTTATATTGTCTCTTTTTGAAAAAATACATCTTATTTCAATAAAAACAACTTGGAGACAATAATAATTTTCGTATTCAATCTCAAACATGAAACTAAGGCTAACTCCATGCAACAACAATCTCAAATCAAACAAAATAAATCAATTTATTTAAGCATATATAATTAAGTAAACATACAACAACATACATTTATTTTAGCATGTAACTAAATCAATTTATGTAACATACAAAAAATAAACAATGTATTCAAAAATTATAGGCTTAGAGTAAATTAAGAACCTGGGGGCGTGAAATGTGAGCAACAATGGACGAGAATACAACAATACCCACAATACCACAACAGGGGGCAACAGTACCTGAATACAGAGGTATCACAAATGCACCTATCAATAATAGGATCCAAACTAACTTATGAAATTTGGAAAAGCAAGGAAAATTGATAATTTTACATATACCAAAATTTTACATAATTTCAAATAGCAAAGAAAGTATATTGCATAGTTCATCATCATCAATCCCATCTTTAAAAGCAAAGTATTTTCCATCATCAACAATCTCATCTTTACAAGCTTCAAAAAATTGACAAACTTAATTTCTGTCAAAATACAAACCCACTTTCTATCATAAATCATCACAAACTCAAATTCAACTATGAAAACTCAACAACATACAAAAGGAAACGCAAAAAAGAGTAATAGATTTGAATCAAAAATGAGAAAAGGTAAAAATGAATCGTACAAAGGGGCAAGATTCACGCCAGCAATGGAGGAGCCACAAGAATGACCAATGTGATGGCCAACCGATGCGGTGGTGGGGCAAAAGCAGTGGTGGCGCGCTCTCTTTCTTCACTGAACCAGATTTACTGCCTCAGTTGATTCGAAACCGGGGCATAAACAAGAATATGCCACGGTTCAAAGCATAACTGAGGCATATTCTCACGCAAAATTAAAAAAAAAAATAAAGGCACGTGGAAAAATTCTACCACTTATAGGCCTCGGGTGGAAAAGTCCGTTGTAGTAAATAATTTTATGCCTCGGTTCAGTGGGACCCAAGACATAAAATTGTCCCATCATTTTAAAATTTTAAAAAGGCGGGAAAGTTGAAATTTTTGGCAGTGTTATTGCCTCAATTGTGAATATAACCGAGGCATAAACGGTCATAGGCCTCGATTGTCTGGAGAACCAAGGCATAAAAGTTTATTTAAATCACAAAAATGACACTACGTCTCTATATACCTCATTTGTGCTAAAACCGAGGCATATAGGGCATTGTCTAAACATGAAACTGCACTAGTACTCTAACATTTCTTGATCATCCTCAGACTCGTCATTTGGCAAATCTCCTTTTGGAATGTAAGTATTTCCAAGAGGAATGAGACTAATTTGTTTGAGAGCACTTTTTCCAATTTTGTTTGATGCAAGAGTGTGCTGAACAAGTTCTCCCGTAGTACTCACACCTTTGTATTCACAGATTCTTGAAATAAGAAGTGAATAGGGGAGAGGGTATGCAGGATACCCTTTGGCTTTGAGCATTGTATCAACTATTAAACTTGACCAGTCAATAGTGATATGATTTAGTAGTTCATAAATAATCAAAAGATTTGTTTTCGTGCATTGTGCATGATTGGAGGCCCTTGGACATAAAATCTAGACAATTAAGTAATGTATAAGCCTCTCATCTATTTTTAATCCTCTAACCAAGAGTTGTTTTACAATGTACTGTTGAGGATTTTTTAGAAAGGATCTAAATGCCAGTAGCCTATTTAATCCTTCAATCCTAACTAGCACATTGACAACATCTTCTCGAATTAGAAACTTTGCAACATTTACCCAAATATCATTGTCAAGGATTATGCCTATACCTTTGACTTTGTTGAATGTTACCCTATCTTTGTACTTAAAGTTGTAATAAAATACTCTTACCAAGTCAGGATAGTAGGTGCCTTGCAACTCCACAAAGAATTTGAGCTCTTGGTTAGTCAACAATTGAGGAAATTGGAAGCTAGATGCATTGAACCAATTTGTGTCAATAAACTTAGGTGCAATTAATTTTCTATCTTTCTAAAAAGAAATGAACTCAATGCCCCGTTCCTTATCATAAATCCAACCTTCAACGAAGACTTTTATTTTATCTTGTCTAGTAGGCGTGAGCACTCCTTCTACTAGTAGGAAACTTTCTTCTTGAACATTTTGCAATTTTGAATGTAAGATTTTTGGGAAAAAGGAATTTGTAGAGGAGAGACGAATAGAGAAAAAGGAATTTTAAAAGCTTTGGTTGGGAACATATATATTGGAATTTTTGAAGTTATAATGTTTCAAGGATTTTAGGGATTTCCAAACATGTAGTGACTTGATGAAATAATCTCTAATCCTAAGTCCTTCACACAATTTATTCACTAATATATAACTTATTACAAAAGCTTAATCACAAACATAAATAAAACATAAGTTTTCCAATATCTTTTGTGATCACTTTGAGTTCTTGAACTTGCTTTTATCATCATCAAAATTTACTTTTTAATACCAATCTTCATCTTCTTCTTCTTTTGCCAACATAGGTTACATTGCTACTCGGTTCAACTTTTAAGACTTCAAGAATTACCAACAACCAGTTGTAATTCAATTTTCACCCAACGAATTGTTAATTACAGCTATCCAACACTAGACCAAAACTTCTCAACTCCACATCTCAAGTTCACTGCACAACACCTTAAATTCCTCATTGCAGTAAAATCTCAAAATTGAAATACACATCACAAATGCACAAGAACTACCTTTTATTACTTATGAAGACTAAAACAATACAAAAATACTAATTGAACGAAAAACTATCTAAAAACACTTTATTAATACATTTTCACAAAAAACTATTTTTTACAATAAAAATTGAAAATGAATTAAAACCAAAGAATTATAACCAAAGAAAACCCTAAAAAAGTGCTTTTAACAATGAAACACATGACAAAATAGGGACATAACAAATTCCATATTTGTTGATTATTTATTATTGAGTGAGTATTTTTGGAACAACACTTTAGTTCTTACCAATCTTTGAGACTTTCTGGATAAATACTATATCAATTATTCATTCACATTACCAAAAAAAGGTTGGAAAGTGAGAAAAGGGGCTTCGAGGAGATTGTGAGAGACATTGTTGGCATCGTCTAGGTGAATCCTACCATCATCTGTGAGATTGTCTTTTCTCGATGGTTTTGGCGAGGTTGAAGGAGAGTCTTCATCTTGAATGTTAATCTCAATCACAATTTCTGGAACAAGCATTCATTTTTGCATGCAAACATTTAACCAAAAAAAGTTGGTTATATTAGTAAAAACAAATGGTTATATAGGTTACACAATTGGTTAATTTGTGAGGTTGCCTTGGACATTGTTTATAATGCATTCAATTCCATATTTCTTGAATGTTGATGACACATTCACAATTTTAGGAACAAGCCTTCTTTTCTCTATACAACCATTCTACCAAATTAGGTTTGTTATATTAGATTAAAAATAGAAGAAGTGGTAATGTAGGTTACATAGTTGGTTAATTAGTGAGGTTACCTTGGACAATGTTTATAAACCATTCAATTCCATATTCCTTACATGTATGACTCATTCATAATTTTTTGAACAATCCACCATTTCTCTATGCAAGCATTCTACCAAAGGAAAAGTTGGTCATATTAGACAAAAAAAAAGTGGTTATATAAGCTACAGGGTTAATTGTTTAGGTTACTTTAGATAATGTTTATAAAGCATTCAATTCCATATTAGTTGAATTCTGATGAATCATTCACAATTTTTGGAACAAGACTTCAAATTCCTATGCGAACATTCTACCAAAAAAAAGTGGCTATATAGGTTATACAATTGGTTAATTGGTTAGGATACCTTGGACAATGTTTATAAATCATTCATTCCATATTCCTTGAATGTTGATCACTCATTTATAATTTTTGGAACAAGCCTTCATATCTCTATACAAGCATTCTACCAAAACAAAGTTGATTATATTAGTTCACAAAAGTTGTTACATAATTTACAAAGTTGGTTAATTTTTCAAGCTTTCTTGGATAGAATTTATAAAGCATTGATCCCCATATTCTTTGAATGTTGATCATTCATTTGTAATTTCTAAAACAACACTTCATTTCTCTAAGCAATCATTCTACCAAAAAAGAAATTAGTTATGTTAGTTCAAAATAGTAGTTATATAGGTTATATAGTTGGTTAATTAGTTAGATTACTTTAGACAAGCTATTAGAGGAGTTCAATAAAAGTGGTGATAAAGCTTTGAATTTCCTAATTTTGTGAAACCAATCATTAAGAGTTTATGGAAAAAAGACTTTATTTATTCTTGATTTACATTATAACACAAACTTGATTAAATTGGATTATAAACTTGGTTAAATGATGATGTCAACTTCGACAACCGCTTGGTCCAGACTGAACAATGTTAATAAAATCTTAAAATGCATATATTTTTATTGGAAAACACTAATTGAGAATTTCTATAACACTACTTGACTAAATTATGCATACATTGTGCCACAAACATGTGGGTTAAATTACTTCAAAAAGGTTGTGAAGTAAGTTATAAACTTAGGTAAATGAACACCTTGGATAACCACTACCACTTGCACAACAATGTTTATTAACCATTAAATTTCATAATATTTAGATGCTTATCAAGGATTTAGAGTATCTAGAAACATACTTTAATTATTGTTCATGTGCATTATAGAACAAAAATCAAGTTAAATAAGTTCAAAAAGGCAGTTAAATAAGTTATAAACTTGGTTAAAAGATCATATGACCTTGGAGAAGAACTTCAACTTTAGTCACAATGTTTATAAACCTTTGAATTTCTTTATTTTTGAATGGTCACCAATAACTGTTAGTTTCTGGAAACATACCTTTATTACTCTTCATTTAGATTTTGAAAAAAAAAAAGTGGGTTTAATCAGTTAAAAAAATTAGTTAAATAGGTTATAAACTTGGGTAAATGATCATATGACCTTAGATAACTACTAAAACTTCGACAACATTAAGCTTTGAATTTCATAATATTTGAATGGTTAACAATGAATGATAGTTTATGGTGTAACATCCCATTTAAATAATAACATAATTAAATGAAATCTTACACCGGATAATATAAAGAGCCAAGTTGCGGAGTATAAGGTCACTCCTTACAGTTATTCAAGGTACTTAAAAGAAAATACTAAAGCTCACTACAATGTCTACAACCGAAAAGGAGTAAGAAATAGCCAGTATTCAAAACAAAGCCTTAGGGACAATATAATACACGGGCCTTAGCCCTAAAGAAAACCCAAATAAAATGTGAAGTCCAGCCCAAGTAGACTATGCAGCGGAGTCCTCTCTTTCCTATTGACCACGAGTACCTCTCACATCTGCTCCCATCAATAAATTGATGATCATCGCAAAGGTAGAAGAACAACATACAAGGCAATCAAATAAGCAAAGGGTAAGCTAGAGCCAAAAAGATTTCATCATGCAATCAGATATACTTTCACAGTCCAATATACACAGATCATCCAAGCATGTTATGACCTTCAAATCAATACACTAAGACTCGACTCGACTCATCCAGATACATATAACCTGGTCGGATTCAACGGATGCTTGCACTTGTGGTGGATACCTCTGCTCACCCCGAGCTATGTGTTACAAGTGTTACAATGAATCAATTCCCTCACACACAAGGTTAGCCCTTGATGAGTTTCAGGCCTCCTGCTACTCTCACCACGGGAGTCAGTCCGCTCTAAGTGAGACTAACTGACTCCTTAGAGTGTCAGGATGCAATCATTACCTTGAATCCTTACCAAGTTATATAGATGGGGCACCACCATGGACATCCACTAACAAGGGCAATGGAATTACGTCCCGACCACTGAAGCACGACCAGGAAGTCTCACCTAGAGACTCGTGGATTTACGTACTGACAACATACCAATCACATTCCAAACAAACAAATAATATTGATCATGCATTTAACACCTCACGCCATCCTTTGTAACCCATCCTCATTCATATTCCATGTTGATTTCATACCATCCCATTCTTCCCAATTCGGGGATATAGAACTTCACCCATACCAATACCATGCCATCAAGGTAACATTATTATTCATACCGAATTCATGACCACATATATAACCAACCATTTCATTGAAATCGCATGCCAAGATTTATCCAAGTTCATCATTCACAATTCATGAATCATATCACTCATGCAAATTCATTCATCTCATACTTTATAAATGCATACCAAGACATACATATATCACAAAATAGTATTCATCCCAAATAAATGAGTGCCAACGTTTAACTACTTGCAATTCCATGCAATCAAGCATAACACACAACCATAATTCTTACACCAAAATTCCTAAGAAAATTTATTATCACAAAACCAAAATCACTATAGTAATGTGTGACACATATCGCAAGCTACAAACATCTAATCGATGATCCAACCAATCAAACCATAAAATAGCATGTTATGAACCAAATGTCAAAATTTGAGCTCAATCCAACGGTTAATGAGTCGGGAAAGTCAATTTTACTAAAACTGCGCATATCTGAAAAATACACAGTCGCCCAGCGAGGCAAGGAACTCGCCCAACGACTGTGCGACGCATCAGAATACGAGAAATGACATCAAACATCACAATTTTATGAATATTTGAACCCCTAACTCAGAAATATACCAAAATTAAGGTTTTCCAATCATTTAAGCATGAAATAGAAACGAAAACAAACCATATATTTCAAAAACGCGAAAAAGAACCTAGCTTCCCTTACCTGGAAAGGGCTAAAATTGGAATTTGACTCTTAAGCCAGCGAAACCAGTAGCTCCAAGGACAAATCTATGAACTGAAACAGTGGCACGACAAAGGAGATTGGATTCACACAGTGAGTCCCAACATAAACCACGAAAACAACTTAGAAAGGCTAGGTTCGAGAACTAACTTACGTGAACGGGAGACGAAGGTTGAGCTCACTTGAACTTGGGTAGATCTCCAAACCCTAGCAGAGGTTCTATTGAGAGAAAATGGGTGAGTTAGGGCACTGATTTTTTTAGAATGACTTGCAATTGAGGGACCTTGGCTGCTTTAGGGGCCTTGGCACCCTATGGGCCAGCCCTTTAGGCCCAACAGTGTGGCAGCCCTTAACATTAGGGCACTCAATAAAAGTGAGTCTTACATATAGAAACATGAATTATTTTTCATTTACAATCTACCATAAAATAGTGGGTTAAATCAATTATAAATAATGGTAAATTGGTTATAAACTTGGTTCAATTATCATATGACCTTGGACAATTAGTACACCTTCAACAATAGTATTTATAAACCTTTGAATTTCATAATATTTGAATACTAACCACTAATTGACAATTCCTGGAAACATATTATAGTTTTTCTTCATTTACATTCGGGAACAAAAAAGTGGGTTAGTTAAGTGCAAAAATGTGGTTAAATCAGTAATAAATTTGGTTAAATGATGATATAATTGTAAACCACTTGACCTTCAACAATATTCTTTATAAAGCTTTTAGTTTCTTTTTTTAGAATGATAACCAATGATTGAGTGTTGGTGAAAACACACTATAATTACTCTTGGCTTAGACTTTGCCAAAGAAATTGTGCACTAAATTAGTTCATGTTATCTAATTGGTTAAATGATCATATTACCTTGAACAACCACTTCAATAATAGTGTTTATAAACTTATCAATATCTTTAAATTTGAATGCTTACCATTGATCGAGAGTTTCTGAACACATACTTTAAGTATTCTTCATTTACATTTGGGAAGAAAAAAATGGGTTAAGTGAATGCAAAAATGTGGTTAAATTAGTTATAAACATGGTTAAACGATCATATGACCTTCGACAACTACTTGGCTTTCAATAATAGCCTTTATAAAGCTTTAAATTTATTTATTTTAGAATGGTAACCAATGATTGAGTGTCTATGGAAATACATTATAATTATTCTTGACTTAAACTTTTGACAAAAAAAAATGGGTTAAATCAATTCAAATTAGTGGTTAAACATGTTATATAATTAGTTAAATGATCATATTGCCTTGAACAATGACTTGGCCTTTAATAAGAGTGTTTCTAAACCTATCAATTCCTTTAAGTTTGAATGCTTACAATTCATTGAGATTTTTTGGAAGCATACATGAATTATTCTTCATTTACATCCGAGAAGAAAAAAAGGGTTAGATGAGGGAACAAATGTGGTTAAATCAATTATAAATTTGGTTAAATGATCATATGACCTTGGGCAACTACTTAGTCTTTGTAAAGCTTTGAATTTCATTGTTTTAGAATGGCAACCAATGATTGAGCATTTGTGGAAACACACTTTAGCAGAAAAAAATGGGTTAAATTAGTTCAAATAAGTGGTTAAACATGTTTTAGAATTTGATTAAATGATCATATTATCTTGGATAATCAGTTGACCTCCAATAACAGTATTTATAAACCTATTAATTTCTTTAAATTTGAATGTTTATCCTTGATTGAGACTTTATGGAAACATACTTCAATTATTCTTCATTTACATTCGGGAAGAACATAGTGGGTTAAATGAGTGCATAAATGTAGTTAAATTGGTTAAACTTGGTTAAATGATCATATGCCATTGGACCACCAGTTGACCTTGAACAATAGTCTTTATAAAGCTTTTTCTTTATTTTAGAATGGCAACCACTAATTAAATGTTTGTGGAAATATACATGAATTATTATTCATTTACAGTCAAAAAGAAAAAATGGGTTAAGTGAGTGCAAATAATCAGTTAAACGGGTTATAAATATGGTTAAGCGACCTTGGAGAAGCACTATGACTTCTGTAATAATGATTATAAACATTTGAATTTCATAACATTGTAATGCTTACTAATGATTGGCAACATACTTTATTTTTTCTTCATTTAAATTTTGGAACAAGAAAGTGGGTTAAATCATTTCAAGAAAGTGGTTAAATAAGTTATCAAGTTGATTAAATCATTACACAGTTGGTTAAATCCTACAACTCTTGTCTCCCCTAGAACCGCATGCCAATCCACTTGCAAATTCGTTATCCCTCCTAAAAAAAGGCATCATTTAAGATTATGGTCGTTTCTCCGTTAAAAAGTCACTATCAAAAGCTCAAAAGTTTTCAAGCCTCAATGATAAATACCTTCAGGGTCGTTCATCTCTTTCCGCTACATCGCCTGCCAAGGACGACCACACACCACCAATGTTTGCCATGACCTTGCGCATGAGAACAAACATCATTACTGACAAGGGAAATGTAAAGAATATGCAAGAAAGAAGGGACAAAGACTGCAAAAAAAAGTTAAGAAAGGAGACCAACACGAAATTAAAGCACCAACAAATATTATCCTTTGCTTGAGAAGAATGTTCGCTGCCCGAAACAGATTTTGTTAAGAAGGAAAAGTGCTACGATGAAGAGAAATGTGGATGTTGAACCAGAAAGAAGGAGAAATGGGTGAAGAAAAAATTTAAATTAAAGAGAGACCGATATACATACATATCTAAAGTGTCACATCACAAAAAATAAAACAAAAAAAGAAATATAATTTAGTGGCACGTCAAAGTGTAAGAGTGTGGTTTGTCATGTAACGGTGTACGTTTAACATTTTTCTTTCTGGAACATGGGTGGCAAGGTGGCAAATTCTTTAGTAGACGTGAAAATTTCTTTTTACATTTTATCGGATGTGAATTGTGCTTGTTTGGTCTCTATAGGAACAATTAACAAAAATCAAATGAGACTATAAAAAGAAGAAGATGAGTTAAGATGAAGAAAAATAGTTATACTTAAAAGTAATTTTGAAAATAAAATAAAGAAAGTTAGTTATTGTATATTATTATAGAATACAATAATATTCTTTAAAAGAGTATATTTAGTGATGTTTATTTATTTATTTTAATGATTAAATAGGCTTTTTATACCAATATTATGATGATTTCTTCATAATATAATATATTATTTTACTATAATTACTGATTTGGTATCCAAACTTTTTCATTAAGTTCAATTTGGTACCTAAATTTTCGGTTTGTTCAATTTAGTACCTTAATTTTTTAAAGAGATTCAATTTAGTCCTCTCCGTTAAGTTGGAGTTAACATGTTTCCGTAAAGGACACATGTCAAGCCATGAAATTTTTAATTTTTTTAATTTATTTTTTTTCAAATATTTTTTTCAAAAAATTTAAAAACTACCACATGTCAGTTTATTATCGTGCCACGTGGCAGTTTACAATCATAACACGTGGTAGTGGTAATAGTTGTTTTCAATTTAGTATTCCAATTTAAATTTTTGGTTTAATTTAGTACCCCGATTTTTTTAAATGATCCAATTTCGTCCTTTCCAATTTGAGACCAAATTAGTAATTAAGTTTAATTATAACTTATATATACATGTTAAAATAATTGTTTTGAATTTATACTTCAAATCACTACACCTAAATATTCAAATTATTTTATTTTTTACAAGTGTAAAAAATTTCATGTGTAAAAATTTACAAAGGTTAAAATGTCAAAAATAAAATAATTTAAGTATTTAGGTGAAATGATTTGATGTATATATTAGAAAAAGTTATTGTAACATGTATATATAAGTTGTAATTAAGCTTATTTACTAATTTGGTCTCAAATTGGAGATGACGAAATTGGATCATTTTAAAACATTTGGGTACTAAATTGAACCAAAAATTTAAATTGGGGTACTAAATTGAAAACAACTATTATCATTGTCAAGTGTCATGATTGTAAGCTGCCATGTGGCATGATAATAAACTGACACGTGGCAATTTTTAAATTTTTTGAAAAAAAAATTATTATTTTTTTAAAAATAAAAAAATTTAAAAATTTCATGGCTTGACACGTGTTCTGTACGGACACGGTGTTAACTCCAACTTAACGGAGAGGACCAAATTAAATCTCTTTAGAAAATTGGGGTACTAAATTAAACAAACTAAAAATTTGGGCACCAAATTGAACTTAACGAAAAAGTTTGGGTACCAAATCAGTAATTATACCATTATTTTACGTTAAAATACGAAAAAGACCTTACAATAATTATATGTGACATAAATTACAAATAGTTTACTTTTTGACGAAAGTAACATGTGACATGAGTAACAAATGTCGCCATACATTAGAGTAGCATCGTCACCATGAATTTAAGGAAATAAATTATATTGATTTAAAAAAAAAAAAAGAATGATCAAATTAAGAACATTCAAAATAGTGGGACAAAATTAAAAAAAAAATCATAATAATAGGATTAAAAAGTTTATTTAACTTTTTTTAATTAAACTCCCTTAGGAATGACGATGAGATGGTGTAGATTTGACTATTCTATCCCCATCTTCATCCTCATCTCAATCTTCATCCCCAACATATAAAAAATTTATGTCTCATTCTCATCCTTATCCGAAAATGAGTATACTTGTACCCACTCACTTACTATTTTAAATATTAATTAAATTTTCTTTTTACACAAAAACAAAAAGTGACAACAAAGAAAACATATGATATTATCAAGTATTTCATGTAAAAAAGATATACACTTTATTTTCTCTAATGTCAAATCAAGAAAGAAATTATAACTATATTAATATCAAATAAGAGTATCAAATAACAATTCAATAAAGGTCAAATAATTACAAGAAAGAGTAAAAATGATAAAATTTGTGTCTTATAAATAAGTTACAAACTAAGGACAAGAGAAAAGTTAATATTAGTTTATTACATTATCTAATAAATTAAAAGTGCTTTAATGCTTAAGTAATATAAAACAGAGACACTTTCGACAACAAAGACAAATAATGGAATAGGTATGGGATTGAGATGGAACGATTGTGTATGTACTCATCATTCTCTTCATCTTCATATCTAATTTGAAAAAAATCAAGTATTACCTATGTTCCTGCGAAAACAAATAAGGAATGTCAAGGAACACAAATAACATCTTACCCCGACCTCTCGAACTAGTTTCTCCTTGACTTATACGTGTCATCTCCTAATGTTGGCAGTCCAGACCCTTAAGGGGTTACCTGTGAAAAGGGCTCCGACGATCAAGTCAACAAAGGCTATCAAAAGTCAAATCTTAGATTAGTGAATTAATAAAAGTGTACATTTAATTTCTAGGGTCCACGTGTATTTATAGAGTCATTAATTGTGTCTGCTCCCATTTTGTTGGTTGGGCCCCCTTCTAGCTATTTTGGGCTAATATTCAGATGTATCGATGGGCCTGGGTTGAGCATCTGCAAGGGCCTAAGCCTGGAGTTTACAACTTTTTCACTATACTATATCCTTTATAGTAGGCGGCCTAGGCTGTCATGTATGTAACCTTTTTTGGTTGAATATTCGTCTACTATTTATATCGTAGGACTATATATAGGCAATTTAGACCGCATGGTTATATGAATTTGCCTAGATATAGTACAACCTATATTTATAACCAATTAATATGAGGATTACCATATAAAATCAAGACTAATTTGGACAACACCCACAAAAGACGGGTTCATTTCTCATCCCGACTCTTCTCATTTTGTATTTCAAATCTACCTTAATTTTTTTTTCCAGTTAGAATATTCTTTAACTTAACCTAAATTGAAAAATACTTTTTAAATCATCAAAAGGAAAAAAATTGAGTAAAGAAGTAGGTTTAATAATTTCCCAATAATATCCTAAATTAAATATAATTTTGATTCTTTATTTTCTTTGTTCGGCCCCTCTCAAATTGTTAGCTTTATTTTGTTTACAAAATGAGTTTGGCTTCCAAAGCTAATCAATGGCGTTCAGTGCATTTTAAAGTAATACTATATGTACTATACTACGCAGATAAGACCGACAATAATGAATACCCGACCCTAGTCGCCAACTTATAGTCTTGTTTGGATTACATCACTAATCAACTATATATAAAACTAATGCATACATAGCGACTAAAGTTACATATCGGCATGGACCGCCTACTCTGAACTTAGGAAGTGACATCCACATTTACATAACCAATCCATAAGCCTAATATGTGGGCTATGATCAGGCCCATGTAAGCCTAAAAGAGATCTAATAAGCCCATTTAAGGCCCAACCCATGGACCAAGTAATTTATGGTTCATGTTCTATAAATACAGGTGGACCCCATCAATTATAAGTATGCAATTCATTAATACTAAAAATTGAGATTTGACTTTGAAAGCTTTCGCTGACTTGATCGTTGGATTCCCTTCTGCAGGTAACCTCCCAAATGTCCCATCCGACAACTGGATATGAAGACATGCCTCGCAAGACCGTAGAGTATCCGTTTGGGAGATTCAATGATTGGGTAAGGCAATATTGTGTCCATGATAATCTTTTATTGTTCTGTAGGAACATTCTATATTATATTTTCAGTGCAATGGAGATTTTAAAGTGATGCATGTTTCTATAGATGATGAAAACATGAATGAATTGGAGATTTTTCAATGACAAAATAAATCTAATACTCAAAGCTTAATCTTAACAGAGTTAGAAGGTTGGAAAAGATTATTCAAGATAAGAAGTAGAAGATGCCGCCCCTAGCACACATAGATGGATCATTGGCTTGAAAGTTCTATTTTTTATGCTGTCTACAACAATCAAGGGTGCAAAGGATGTCTAAGGTCAATGTTAGAATTTTAGGCTTAATGTTGAATCTAGAAAGCATATTAGGATTAGAGTTAAGTCTAGAAAGGTTGTAAGACCAAGCCAAAATATCACTAGAATCAACATAATCAAGGTTGAATAGTTTATGAATCAAAATGGTGCGAAATATGTGCATCCTTACATGATAATCCACTTAACGAATAAAATAATCAACTAGGAAAATAATCTAATCAATTAGATAGTGTATTAACTAAGAAAATGTCATGTTATGTAAAATTAATGGATTACAACACTAATATAATTGATTATTACAATGAGACTTTTTTTTAGGGAAACACAATTTAATCAATTACCATATTAATGTAATCGATTAAATTTGTCAAAAACTATTGTCCACTTTAAAAAAATTGATTTTTGAAAAAGAAACAATCTATTCTTACAAACACTAAGCAAGATAGATTAAAGATTCTTTGAGAATTTCTTACGTGATTTCTGGAACATCAAGATAAATCAAGATCATGTTAATTCAAGTGTATCTTCACTTGGCTTAGCTCGAAGTTGTAACTTCAGCACATATCAGGTGTATTTGTTATAATTTTTCATTGCATACCTTTTGCTCTAATGTGTTCTTGTCACTAAGAGAGTGATAAAGTTAGACAATTGTGTGAAGCATTATCTTGTGTAGAAATTCTTGAAGTGTATTGAAGTTTTTAGAGTATCATGTGCATGTATATGTTGATGAAGGTTTGATCCCTACTAAGGATGATGGCTCATAGCACATGCTTAGGAGAAAAGGGAGTTCCTTAATCCCTTTTCATTGCTTTTATTTACTCTAGTTTGAATTCCATGAAGTTGGCTTGGTTGACTATTTTAAATAGACTTGTTAGCCAACATGCTAATCCCTTTTTACTTGTTTTGCAGGTTGATTAGGAGGTGATGCAAGAGAGGACAAGTGACACATTTAGATGCCTTTTGGAGAGCACATGTGGAGGAGAGAGAAGGAACAAAGCTTTCTAGAAACATAGAGAAAAGATAACCACATGCCTTGACCACCAAGAAGTCTAGAAACAACTAGAAAGAGCATCCACCTTACCTTGGCCAATAAGGCTTCTAAAATGTGTCTATGTGCTCCTTTGTTGACCTACTTTCTAGATTCTAGGTGTCCAAATCGAGATTGCGACGGGACGACAAAAATAATTTAAAAGATATATAGGAGTCGCCACCATAATTTATTATAGAAAACTATAAAAACACCTTAAAAAAAGAATAGTCTTTGAAACCAAGGGTTCGAGAATCGGTTACGTGTAAAGAATGTATTAGTACCCCCACAACATCCATTTTAAGACGATTGATTCCCTTTAATTAAGTATGCAAGATAAAAGTAAAATTTTTAAAAATAAAACAAAATAAATACATATATAAAATAATAAAGATAAAAAACAAATTTATTTTTTCCCGATAAAGATTGTATCTCGGTCTTACATATTTCGATTTGGAAGATCAGTAATCGCATAGCAGAGTTCTTTGTAAAAAAATATTTGTTGATTGATTTTTTTTTCTAATTTTACCAATGGCGGGCAGGATGTGGGACGTTACCTTGATGTTGTGGGGGTGTAATATGGGGTCTGGTCTTTCTAGATGAGCTTCGTGCTTCAAAGGTGTTTCACCGTGTTGAGTGAGTTCTATTACATGCTGCGAAGCAGAGGCAGAAGAATGAAGGGACAAGGAGGAGCCACGGCTCCCCCAACCATTTTTTTTACTTTATTTTTTATATATTTTAAAAATAATATTTATAAATTATTATTTTATTTATATTAATTGATTTTTATTTTATTTTATTTTCTATACATTTAAAAAAAATATTTATATATTACTACTTTATATATATATTATTACTTTGTTTATATATTATTACCTTATTTATATTAATTTAGTTTGAAAAATCTTTTTTAAAATTTAAATATCACGTTTTTTCTCTCTATTATAATTTCTTATACTTTTTTATGTGGTTTCTCTTTTTCGTGCCTTCATCTCTTTCTCTCGTTTTATTTCCATCTCAATTTTCACCATCAATGTCTTATTATTTTCAAAATCAAATTACACTGCGACAAGATTGAAGAGTTAAGGAACATTTTGGATCGAAAAATTTCTTCTTTTGAGTAAGTTCATCTTTTCCTTTTTTTTTGAAGCAATATGTTTTCGTCTTGTATGTGGCTTTTCTACGCTCTAGGCATATCTTTATCTGTTAGAGATCATAAAATCATGCTTTAATTGTTGATCAAACTCTTCACTCTTCTTTGTGTAGATAGAGCTATTTTTAGGCTTTGAAGTTGTGTAAGAGAAGAACAAGATTAGGAATCTACTCTAAGGTAAGGGAAGCTAATCATTTAGAAGTTATTAGTTTTCTTAAAATATTGAGTCTTGCTTTTAAGATTTAATTTGGGGTATTCATAATTTTATCTTTTTGTAAATAGGTCAGAGGTGAGAAATTTATATTAGAAAAATTATGATAAAGAGTAAAAGAATTGAAATATTACAGTGGAGCATTATTTCAAAGATGAAATATTCTTTGTTACGTTGATAAGCAATTACAAGAGTTAAATTGTAGATTTAATGACCAAGTAATGGAGTTATTAATTCTAAGCTCTGCTTTGGATCCTAAGGATGCTTATAAAACTTTTAATATCGATAAAATTTGCACTCTTCTGGAAAAATATTATCCATGGATTTTAATGAGCAAGAGAAGATTAATTTGAATTTTCAACTTCAACATTTCATTATTGATGCTCGCCAAGATTCAAATTTGAAGACTTTATCAACAATGCAAAAGTTATGTACATGTTTGGCAACAACAAAAAAGTCAGAAGTTTACTACTTGATAGATAGATTACTTCGTCTTATCATGACTTTTCTAGTTTCTACCGCTACAACTAAAAAATCCTTTTTTGCAATGAAAATAATCAAGAACAAATTGAGAAATAAGATGGAGGCTGAATTTTTAGCAAGCACTATGATCATCTATATTGAAAGGGATATTGCAACTAACTTCAGCTCTGATTCAATTATTGAAGATTTTAAGTCAATAGAAAGAACGTAAAGGAGCACTTTGAATAAATGTAACTTTTGTTTTTTTTTTATATATTATTGTTGATAATAAACTTTACGTTACTCTTTCATATATATTATTATTATATTGTTTAGATTCTATTGTTATGAGTGTTTATTTTGAATAAAAAAATGTTATTACTTTTTAATTAAAAGAAATTGATTTTTTTAATTAAAAAATAATAATTTATGTATAAAAGATATATTTAGTCACCTAAAACTTTTGTTGAAGTTCTGCCGCTACTATGAAGTTAGGCAAGCTTGGTGAGGCGCAGTCGTACAAGGCAAGCTTTGTGAGGTGTTACCGTGTTGGGCAGGATTTATCGAAAATCGTGAACCATTAAGAGTGGTTTTTTTCTAGGATAATGATACTTTAACTCACTTTTTTTGACCCACTTTTAACCCACCACTCTCATTACCCTTAGATCATCACATCACATCACTACAAAAAATTAAAATAGATGATCTAAAGGTAACAAGAATGATGGGTTAAAAGTGGGTAAAAAAAGTGAGTTAAAATATCATTATCCCTTTTTCTAAGCCTCTAGAATGATTAAAATGTCTTGTCGCTCTTAAATGTGTGTCACATGGCAACATCAAGGCTGTTTGGATCTGCATAACCAAGCATCAATGGTTGGCACTGTTCAAGGCTCAAAACAGCATTTGGCGAAGTCGTTTCGCTTTTCTGAAAGGAAAATGATTAGTTAACTACTTTTTCTTACCACTTCTCTTACCACCTAACGTGGATTGAACTTTTGCATTTTAATTTTAAATTTTAACTTACTTTTAAGTTGTAGAAGTGTCAGAGGAAATAAAAAAAGTCTATTCCGCGCGTGAGTAATCTTTTGGTCAGAAAATTCCCATTCTCTTAGAACCCATTTTTCCATTCTTTGTTGAACATTGCCATTCTAGAAGTTACCTTTTTTGGGACCTCATTTTTTCACACCCACCAAGTCTCATAGAACCCATTTTTTTCATTCTTCGCTGAACATTGTCAACCATAAGGTAAGAAAACGAAACCCCTTCCCTACTCTGCACACTGCAACCCATAAAGCTAGTGAATGAAGTCCTTCCCATTTTTGAACGAAGGAGATTTTGCACATAATAAAGTTGACAAATTTTGGAAGTCATGAGAATACAGAATTCTCTCCCTTACAAAAAGGGTGAACCCTAGTTGTGCACACCAATACCAAACCTAATCCCACTTCTTCTAAACCAGGTGTAAGTTCATTTGGAAAAAAACTAATCTGCAACATTTTTAAACTTATCTTGCAACCCAAGCACAATTATGATGTAACCCATGAAGAAGTTTTTGCATAAAAAAAGTTGACAAATATTGGAAGTGCATAAGAACACACAAATCTCTCCCCTACTAAAAGGGTGGACTTCAACTGTGCACACAAATACCAGACCCCATCCCACTTATTATAAACCAAGTGTAAGTTCCTTTAGAAAAAAAATAGTCTGCAACATTCTTAAATTTATCTATAACCCAAAAGCAATTAAGGTGTAACCCACAAAGGAGTTTTTGCACAAAGTAAAATTGACAGATTTTGGAAGTGCATGAGAACACACAATTTTCTCCCTTACTAAAAGGGCGGACACCAGTTGTGCACACCAATACCAAACTCCATCCCACTTCTTCTAAATCATGTGTAAGTTCATTTAGGGAAAAACTAGCCTGCAACATTTTTAAACTTATGTTGCAATCCAAGAATAATTAAGGTGTAACCTACGAATCAATTTTTGCACAAAATAAAATTGACAGATTTTGAAAGTGCATGAGAACACATAATTTTTTTCCCTTACTAAAAGGGTGGACCCCAATTGTGCATACCAAGACTAGACCCCATTCCACTTCTTCTAAACCAAGTGTAAGTTCATTTAAGGAAAAACTAGTCTGCAACATTTTTAAACTTATTTGCAACCCAAGAGCAATTAAGGTGTAACCCACAAAGGAGTTTTTGCACAAAGTAAAATTGACAGATTTTGGAAGTGCATAAGAACACACAATTTTCTCCCTTACTAAAAGGCTGGACACCAATTATGCATACCAATATTAGACTCTATCCCACTTTTTCTAAACTAGGTGTAAGTTCATTTAGGGAAAAAAACTAGTCTGCAACATTTTTAAACTTATGTTGTAACCTAAGAGCAACTAAGGTGTAACCTACAAAGGAGTTTTTGCACAAAATAAAATTGACAAATTCTGGAAGTGCATGAGAACACACAATTCTCTCCCTTACTAAAAGGGTGGACCCGAGCTGTGCACACAAATGCCAGACCCCATCCCATTTCTTCAAAACTGGGT